>Ga0081455_10000231_pt1 | contig 72088 bp, 103 predicted proteins | sample TabmetS3T2R1_FD_70207 | JGI IMG/M metagenome (GOLD analysis project Ga0081455, IMG submission 70207) | Tabebuia heterophylla rhizosphere microbial communities from the University of Puerto Rico - S3T2R1 | ecosystem: Host-associated > Plants > Roots > Rhizosphere ...
CCTGCCAAGACCTGCGGATCGCCCGCTTCGGTGCCAAGCATGGCTCCCAGGCGGGCTACCTCGTCCACGAAACCCGTCATCGCCGCCATGCGCTGACCCTGCGGGACGTTGGAGAACGTGGAGAAGAACCTTGTCATGTATTGCTGAATGTCATTGACGGCGATGCCGACCTTGTTCGACTCCAGAATCGCCTGATCGCCTACATCTGACAAGAAGCCCTGTCCTGGCCCGGTATACCGGCCGGTCTGCTCATTCAGTTCGCCTGCCAAGGATGCAACACGGCCAAGCTGGGTCTGAAACTCAGCCAGGCGTCCGATGGCCGCAGTCACGCCAAAGACGAACTGGCCTGCCAAGGCATAGCGGGCGGTCGTCCCAATGGCCATGAGTTGCCGTTGGAACAGCCCCATCTCTTTGTTGGTCTGACGGATCTGCCCCTGCGTCCTGCCAAGACCAGCATTGATACGGTTGAGCGCGGCTTCCAGACCACGACTCGATCCGGTGATTTCGACGTTCAGGCGGCGTGTGCTCACTTACGGCTCCCTGCTACGTGCTGTGGCTGGCCAGTGTGCTTGGTGAAGAACTCCTCAAAGAAGATGACGCGAGCTTCCTTCTCCTCCTCGCTCATCGACAGTTGGTGCTCAAAGTATTCTCGTGGTCGCTCGATCATCCCCTCCAGCTTTTCTTGGTACTCTGCCAAGACATTGACCGGCTCATGGCAGACTTCACAACGAGTCTCCTCTAGCTTGGGGAGGCATCGGATATGGACTCGTCGTTTCCGTTCGTCGATGTCAACGAGTCTGTTGAGCCAGATCCAGACAAGCTGACCGCTAGTAGCTCTGGAGCGAAAATCGAAAGGTAGAGTTTGGTTATCGCCCATCGTCTGCCAGATAGCGCGTTCCATTCGATTCGCTCCGAGGCTTTTTTTAGGTCGTCCAACATCTTGTCAGTCAGGCCATCGGCTGTCGGACTCGCGTAGTCCATCAAGAGTGTCAGATGGTCTGCCAAGTGGTCGATTTCCTCCGGCCCCAGTTCGTCCACCAACGCCTCGATGGAAGGAAAGACCTTCCTTGTCAAGTCATCCGGGTCACGCAGCGAGTGCCACACGTCCGAATGCACGACAGCGCGATTGCTCGCCTGGAGTCCGGCCGCGTTGTCGGGAAAGCCGAGGCTGGCCGCGTAGATGACGCCAGCCTGCGTGTCCCGCTCTGCCAAGGGCACCATCGCCACCCGAATCTCCGGGTGCGCCAGGAGAGCCGGGAACTCCGGTGCCTCCTGGCCAAGCCGCATGCGTGTCATGCGGTTGGCTTCCTTGATCTGCTCAAAGATGCTTGTCACTGTCCCGCCCTTTCAAACTCGTCCCGCGTCTTGAATACCTGCCAACCTTCCGGCACTCCGTAGAAGACCTTGTGGCAACTCCCGCATGTGGCTGCCAAGACGAAATCAGCCATTGGGCCGGAGCCACGAGAAGCTGACACGTCAGGGTTCAGCATCCCACAGTGAGGGCAGAACGGAGGCCCGCCCTCGTAGTTGGCCTGGCGTTCCTCATCGGCCATCTCCACGATGCGCTCGTTGGAGGCAGCCAGCCGCTCGTTGCTTTCGGCCAGTGCCTCCAACGCGCTCATCATTCTCGCTCTTATCTCTGCCTCGCTCACAGCTTGTCAGTTCCGCCTGGGCGGGTCGTACCCCGGCACCGAAAAGTCCGCGTTGAGCGTGACCTGATCCAGTGTCGAGTTGACACGCACATTGTTCCACGCACAGTTCTCGTAGTAGTGCCAACCGTTCGCTCCACGACGGCACGAGATGTTGAAGCTCTTGAGTCCGAGCATCCACTCCTCGTCCTCCATTCCCGCGTCCTGCCCCGGCCGAAGCAGCACTGCGCTGAACGAGACGGTGCCTTCGTCAGCCTTGCGTACGGCGCGGCAGATCGGGCCGTCGTGCCCGAAGCCGCCCATGTAGCGGACTTCCTGGCGGTGCTCCTCGTCCATGGTCTGCGTGGCCGCGTAGTGGTTGCCCGCGATCACGATGCCAAGGTCAGGTGCGTTCATTGCCTCCAACCAGCCGTTTGCCATTGTTCCTCCTTTCCTACGCTGCGATGGTCAGCGTGCCGCGCAAGTCGATGACTTGGTTGTTGCGGACGATCTGGCCGTAGTAGTCGATAATCATGCGCCGCTGATCGGGAGAGGCCGTGACCGTGACGCCGTAGCCAAGCTGCCCGTTCGGCATCGTGCGCGGCTCCAGCCAGTCGTTGTGGCCCTTGAGCCACGTCTCCACGAGCTTGCCTGCCAAGGCACGGTTCGTCTCTGTGTTCCCCCGGCGCAGGAACTTCTCTGTCTCCAGCGCGGAGCGCAGGCCGAGGAAGATCGAGTCGCGGATCAGAAGCGTCTGGAGCGCGTCGTACGTGGTGTCCGTCGAGAACGTCATGCGCAGATGGGTGATTTCCGCCTGCCCGCCCCGACCCTGCCGCAACGTGGACGCTCCGGCTGCCAAGGCTGTGGCATGATCGTTCGTCGGAGTGCCCGCTCCCGACTTGAGCCGAAGCACCGGCATCGAGGATGCGTCCCTCTCGATTCCAAGTGTGCCTGCCAAGGGCAGCGTGTCGAGGTCGTCGGTGATGTCCGGGTTGCGCGCTACCTCGCACGCCACCCGCGCCGCCGTCCACTTACCGCCGCGCAGCACTCCGTTCGTGTCGTAGTGGCCAGGGCCGATCAGCACGAAGCGCTTGGACATGATGGCCGTCGCCGCCGCTGTGAGGTTGGCAAGCGTCGTCGGCGTTGCCAAGCCGCCGAAGCCGAACTGCTTGTTCTGGATTCCCTCGGCGTACTCGCAGGAATCCGCGAGTGCTACCAAGTCGGCCTGTAGCTCCGAATCGGTGAGCCGGACACGGATGTCCGGGTTCTCCTCCAGGAGCGCCCATGCCGTCTGACGCGCCGGAAGCGTCGGTACCGACCCCTTGGCAGAGGCGACGGCCCACACGCCGTTGATGCCCTGACTCAGAACGTACTTGACAAGTCCCGACAGGCTTGAAGCAGGGCCAAAAAGCGTGTCGGCGGCAGTTGAGTCTGTGATGTAGACAGGAATCGCCACAGCCTGCGAACCGGCGACATCACCTTGTCCCTCGATCCCGATGACAAGGTACTGATCGAGTTGGAAGACGCCGGTAAGAGTGCTGGTGTCTCGGATTTCCGGGTAAATCTGTGTCATGCCAAGCTACCTCCTCCTCACACTTCGGTGTGGTCAACAAGATCGAATCCCTCCGGTACGACCCACGGCTCATCCGGCACAGTCTTACTGAACGCCTCAAGTACCAAGGTCATGTTCACCGTCCTCCACACGGGCATGTCGCTGATCCGGTCAGTCCAATCACGCCCACCGTCAAAGCCGACGAGCGTGACACCGCCAAGCTGTTCGTTGAAGTCCAGGCGCGCACCGTTCGATCCGAATATGTCGTGAAGCGCCTGGACAACCTTCATGCGCATCGTCTCGCCACCGGCATCCAACGTGGCCCAAACACCCACGTCGAAGTTGACAATGCGCCTGTGTGCCTCCTGAACTTGGAACGTGCCTGACAAGTGGCTTGGATCGCTCCATTCGTCCACTCCTTGTACGCCGAAGGCCCACGCCGGGGAGCTTACATCATCCCGCTCAAAATGGACAAGCACCTTGTCCAGCGGATGCGGCTGGATGATCTGCGCCGGATCGGGGAACGACATCTGCACCTGGATGACTCCGTTGTTGAGCTTCGACTTGGCATAGTCCTCCAAGCCGCGTGTCAAGCTGACAAGCCAGTCCTCCGGGTCATACTGGTAGATCGTCACCCTGGCAACCTCCCTTGCGGGCCAGCGATGTTCGGGTTGGCAGCCCCGCGATGCTCGTAGCCAATCGGTGGGTTGTGCAGAAGGAACGGGCGCACACGGCGCTCAAACGACTGGAACCGACCAGCCGAACTGCGCCGGGGTGCCAAGACCGAATCCACGAACGACTCTGCCGTGCGCGTCGTCTGGATGAACTTGAGCATGGCCATGAACGACATCTTGAGGATCGGCCTGCGCGTGCGCATGTAGAGGCCGCTCTCGATCAGCCACGCCTCGTACACGTCGTTGTAGAGCATCCAGTGAGCGTTGCGCACGCGCCGGATCGTCCACCCTTGGTAGTACCGGCCGGTGATCCTCTGCACAGGGATCTTGAAGGCGAAGGCCGGGACGCTGCGGTAGCGCGGAGCCACCGGCCCTTGAGAACGTTTGCGAGCTTCCATCTGCACGATGTTGATGAGCACCCGGATAAGCGTGTCCAGGCCATAGTGCAGCTTGTCAATCGACGCCTTGTTGTCGAGGATGTAGTCCTCGATCTGGCGGATGCTCTCCAGCGTGATCTTGAAGTCCGTGGGCGGCGCATCGAAGCGGCCACCGCCGGGGCGCGTGGGAGAAAAGCCGGTGCTAGGCATTGACCCTATCCGTCCTGACAAGTCTCATGCCAAGCTCCCAGTGGTGATCGGGGTCGCCGTCGAGGTCGGGCAGCTTGTCAGCCGCAATGACCACGAAGCGCCTCCCGTCGTAGAGCACGTAGCTGTCGCCCGTGTCCGAGAAGTCCTCAAACTGGAGCGTGTGCCCCTGCCAAGTTACCGGGAAGATCCCGATGTGATCGTCGGCCTGAATCTCGCCGGGGAACAGGCCCGCATAGCGCTCGCTGGAGCGGCTGCGCCGGACGCCGCCAGCCGACACCGGCTGCATCGCGCCCTTGACTCCGAACTGCTCCACAGCCGGGATCATCCCGACCTCGTTGCAGACTTCCGCTGCCGGGTTGTCGATGTGCCACTCCGGGTCGCGGTTGCCCTCGCGCGTCCGGCAGGGGCATGGCGTGCCAGGCATCTCACGGTGGTAGATGCAGTCGCTCCCGTGGGCCTCCAGCATCGCTGTGAACTTGGCAACCGTGACGGCCATTACTCCAGCCCCACCCATCCGATCATGCGGCTGTGGTCGAAGCTTGTCAGTCCAACGTCGGACTTCGGCTCCGCAAGCTGGAGGATGACCGACATCGGAACACCAAGCTGCTGGTAGGCCAGTTCCAGGAGCTTGCCAAGCGCATCCTCGCCCGAAATCATCTGGCTCATGCTACTGCTCGCAGCCGTGCCGGACTTGGCAGAGACGAGGCCGATGGTGAACGAGTCCACGTCACCGCCGCCGGTCACGGTTGTCGAAACCGATGTTACCATCCTGACAAGCTGCGAGCGGTAGAGAGTCATCAACACGAGGCCGTTGAGCACTGCGTACGAGCACTCCAGGAGCGGGTTGTACGGATCGTCGTGGAAGTAGGTTTCCACCACGCCCTCTGCCTCCTGCGTGACGATGCTCTCGTTGAGCGAAGGATCCCTCTGCATCACGCGCTCGATCACCTGGCCAATGACCATCGGCCCCTGGCCACCCTGAACAGCTTGGGACTGTGGGCCGATGATTGCACCTTGGTACTCCCACGCGATCTTGAACCAGTTGGTGGGAGAGACTGCATTGGCAGTCGTGTAGTACGAGATGTACGTCGGGTAGACGCCAATGTTCGTCGTGCGCTCGATTTCGTTGTACGGGCCGGTGCTGGCAGCGGCCTCGTAGATACGGAGCGCAACCACGTCTTCCTGCGGCGGTGGTGACAAGTCAATACGGACTGCTGCCATTAGCTCACCCCTGTGATGTGAGGCTCATCGAGAGCAAACTCCGGAACTGGTACCTCGCCGTTCGACGGCGAGACTGCCAAGATGTACGGAACGAACATGGTGACGCTAACAGATATGCCACCGTTCATGGGCGAGACGCTGAGCAGGATCGCCGGTTCTTGCCTGGTATCGACCAGCCCCGGCAGCGTGTAGCCCGCTCCGGCCGAGACGAGGACGAAGCCGCGTACCGTGGTCATCGTCGGTCGGAAGCCGATGGCAAGTCCAACGACACCGGGGGCAATCTGGACTCCGAAGACGACGGTGGAGGACTGCTTCTTGCCAAGTACGATGGGAGCGATGCCCGACCCGAAGAACGAGACTCCACGCACCGTGGTCGCCGGAAGCCGTCTCCCGATGGGAACCTGAACCACTCCAGGAGCCACTGAGAGGCCGCGTACGGCCGTCGCAGCCGTTTTCCGACCAATGACCAGGGTGGCGGTGCCAGCGCCGCTTAGAACGGCTCCTCGCACCGTCGTGGCTGCCAGGCGCGTGCCGATGGCGAACTGCTGCGGCGCGATCAGCGTAAGCTGGATGCCACGGACGGTCGTGGCGGCAGACAGCTTGCCAAGCGAAATCGCAGACGGAATGATGGTGATGCCACGAACCACCGTCGCGGAAGCTCTGCGCCCAATCGTAATCGGTGCCAAGCCAGGAAGGAGGGTGACACCGCGAATCACGGTTGCCGTCAGCTTCTTGCCAACAGCAACCGTGACCGCTCCGGCCGCGACGAGCGTAGCTCCACGCACGGTGGTGGCATTGGTCTTCTTGCCAAGAATGACAGGGGCGGCTCCCGTCGGGACGAGGGTGACGCCACGGGGGGTAGTGACGTTACTCGACTTCCCAATCGGGATGTTCACTCCTGACGGTGCAAGTACCAAGCCGCGTACGGTCGTCGCGGCGGTCTTCTTCCCGATGGTGAGGGTGACTGTGCCGACCCCTGTCAGCGTCGTCCCACGTACCACCGTGGCAGCAATGCGTCCTAGAACAATCGGTGCTGCGCCAACCGAGTAGACCTGAGCGCCGTAGACAGTCGTCGCAGCCGCGCGCTTGCCAATCGCCAGCGTCAGCGTACCCGCGCCTGCGAGCGTAGCTCCGCGCACCGTCGTGGCATTGGTCTTCTTGCCGATGACAAGGGTGGCAGTTCCGGCTCCGGTGAGCGTGGCACCCCTGACGGTCGTCGCCGTAGTCTTGGCACCGATGGCGAGTGTGACCGTCCCGGTACCCGTGACCGTTGCACCGCGCACTGTCGTGGCGTTGAGCTTCTTTCCGATGACAAGATTGGTTGTGCCCGCCCCGGTGAGCGTGGCCCCACGCACCGTGGTCGCGTTGAGCTTCTTTCCGATGGGCAGGCTTACAACGCCAGGGGCAAGCGTTGCTCCCCGGACGGTCGTGACCGTCGTCTTACGCCCGATGGGAAGCTGAACGGTTCCTGTAGCCGCAGGGGTGACGCCACGCACCACCGTGACACTGGCCTTCGTGCCAAGCGTGATCCCGAAACCGGCAGAGAGAAGGACAACGCCGAAAGCGCCGGTTCCACCATACGGCTCCTCTCCGTAGCCGTTCGCACCGTACGAGCTATAGCTTGGTATGTAACCAATCGTCAGTACCGCCGGAGGCGGCACGATCTGGACGCCGTACACCGTCGTGGCGACTGTCCTCTTGCCAAGCTGAACAGGAGCCGCGCCTGCGGGAACGACAGTCGCTCCGCGCACGGTAGTGGCAGCCGCGCGCCGTCCGATGGCGACAGGCACGTCGCCTGCGCCGGTCAGTGTCATGCCACGGACGACGGTGACGGACGCTACCCGGCCGATGAACGGCTTGATGTCGGTCGGGAGCGTAGCTCCTCGCACGACGGTAACTGACAAGACATCGCCAATCGCAACCGGCACAGTCCCGGATGCAGAGACGGTGACGCCACGCACAACCGTCGTAGAGAGAACATCGCCAACCGGCACATTAGAAGGAAGAACAAGATCAGGAGTGACAAGGCGCGATCCGGCAGGGCCGGTCGAGCCGGTGCGAATCTGAACGTCCGCCGAGTTGCTGCCACCCGCAGTCGTGATTTCCCATGCCAAGACGAAGAACAGATACTCGTTGGCCAAGTTGATCGTCGCGCCAGGATTCCAGGTAACAGCGCTTGTCACATCGGCCGACGTAGAGAGCGTGCCTGACGTGCCACCAACCACCGTCGCGCCGGTCAGTTCGGTCGCGCCAGAGCCGTCCGCGTTCGCGCTCTTGAACACCCGCATTCGCATCCGGCCCGACTGTGCCGATACCAAGGTTGCGCGCACAGCGAAAGTAAACGTCCAAGACGTGTTGGCGAACGTGCCTGACAAGGGAGCAGGAGTCTTGAAGGCATTGGCCGTCGCGCCGGTCAGGAAGCTCGCAGGCTTGGCAGCGGTCGTGAACGCGCCTGACGCCTGCTTCGTACCAGCATCGAACTCTGCCATGTTCGTGGAAGCGATCTTGGCAACTGTCCAGCCGTCAGCCCTGGTTGCCGCCGTCTGCGCCGCGCCGTCCACGAGCGCGCCGAAGTTACCGTCTGCGCCCGATGCGACGTAGTATGTCTTGGTAGCCACTAGGCCACCTTCTCAAACTTGTACGTGCAGCTTGGCTTGTCCACGATGTGGCCGGGATGCGTCGGCCACACGTTGCATCCGTTGAGGTAGTACGGGTGCTGCCGGTCGGTGCAGAGGTATTCGCCGTCGTGGAAGCCGAGGAGCGGACAAGGGACGTTCGGCTCTCCGGTGAACGGGTTGCCCGTCATGCAACACTCACCGCAGCGGCAGCATTCCCCCGTGCGGATATACGCCTCGTCGCCGTGGGTGTAGAGTACAGCGGTCACGTCTTGGCACTCAGGGCGCTCCATGTGGCACTATCCAGATCGTGACTTGACGCCTCGCGTTCGGCGGCGGCGTGTGGATGACTTCCCACCGGATGTCGAACGGCGGCACCGGATCGGTGATGTCGATGGTGACGGTGCCTTGCATGAGCATCATCCGCGAGAAGTAGTCGCGGATTTCGGAGTCCAGCGCCGTGCCGGGTGACAAGTCAGAGAACAGTTGCTCGACTTCACGCTCCGGCGTCCAGACACGACGCAGGGCTTCGATGGGATTCTTCACTTCACTTCCTCGTATAGCCGCTCGTACTCCGTGGGTGCCAAGCCGAACTGCACATCGCCGGTATCGACGTAGTAGTAGCCAGGAGCGATGATCGCGCCGTTGTCGAGTGTGAGGTAGTCCTCGGTGGCGTTCTGGAACAACTCGAAAACCGGGGCTTCATTGTTGGCCATGAACTCGTCGTGGTCGGCCTTGACCTTGGCAATGTACGCCTCGTGATCGGCCTGCATCTGTGCCTTGATCTTCTCCTGCTGCTTGGCAGTCTCCTTGTGCCGGATCTTCCCCTTCGGCATTCTCGGTGTCGGTGGCATCACAAAGCCCTCACTATCTTGTTGACGATGATCGTGGGTTGCGTGTTCAGGTGAGCACCGCCACCGCCCACGGCATCGATGGCATGAGCATGCCCATTGCTCGACCCGCCCGTTGTCAGGTAGTGCGAGTGGTCGTAGTTCTCGCCTCCCAAGCTCGCGTAGCTGTACTCCGTACGAAACTTATTGCCGTAGAAGCCAAAGGGCGCTCCACCGCCGCAGTTGAAGGCCCAGTCGCCATCGCCAAGAATCCCGTCGCCAAAGTTGATGCCATTCACGGCAATGTGGTTGTGGCCGTAGTCGCCGTGAACGTGCGCGGCACTGCGTCCACCTGAGTTGCCACCATGCGCATGATCGGACGAGATGGTGCCCGTTGCCCCGCCGTGCGAGTGCGATGGTATCTGTGCGGTTGCCAAGGTCACGCCTTCGCCTCCGACTGCCGCACCGAGAACCGTTCCGGCTGTCCCTGAGATAGCAGCGGTGATTCTGTTCGCTGCGGTGCCTCCCATGTCATCCTTGCCTGCCGAGACGCGCCCGCGCTTGTCAGCGATGTTGAACGTCGTGGAGCCGTCGCCGGAGCCGTGCGGGTAGCTCGCTGCCGCCGCAAGTGCTGCCAAGGCGCTGTATGTCGTTCGGCTCACGGCCTGCCCGTACTGGAGCAACGCCCAGCTTGGCAGCAAGGTGGGACTGTAATCCCATTCCAACGATGCCCCGACCGGAACGACGGTCAGCGGCGCTGTATCGCCAGCGGCAACACGCCAGAGCGGGATCCAGTCGGTCGTGGACGGCGACGGCGTAGGCACTAGAGCGCCCTCACGATTCGGTTGACGATGATCGTCGGCTGCATGTTGAGATGCGCGCCACCACCGCCCTCTGCCGGGATCGAATGTGTGTGGTTGGCGCTCACACCACCAACACCTTGGTAGTGGTAGTGATCGACATTCTCGGTACCAGTCGTCACATAGCCGGTGTTGGTGTAGAAGCGGTTGCCTTGCGTACCGAAGGGAGACTCGCATCCACCGCCTGAAAAGTCTTGGTTGCCATCACCAAGCCGCCCGTTGTTCCAGGGGATGTCCATGACGGCAGGATTGTGGTAGTGCCCACTGTCGCCGTGGCTGTGATCGCTACTCTCGGTGCCTGTCGTCCCACTGTGCGTGTGGTTGGCATTCTGCAACTGGGTAGCTCCGTTGTGCGAGTGAGACGGGATTGCAGCCGTTGCCAAGGTGACACCTTCGCTGCCAACCGCTGCACCGAGAACTGTGCCTGCCGTCCCGCAGATCGCGGCCGTAATCCGGCTGGCAGCCGTCCCACCCATGTCATCCTTCCCGGCTGCGATCCTGCCACGTTTGTCTGCCAAGTTGAACGTGGTGCTCCCATCACCCGATCCATGCGGGTAGCTCACGGCCGAAGCGAGCGCCGCGAGCGCGCTGTATGTCGTACGTGAGACTGCTTGGCCATATTGGAGCAGTGCCCAGCTTGGTATCTGCGCTGAGCCGTAGTCCCACTCGATGGACATGCCAACGGGGATCGACACCAACTGCGAAGCATCTTGGATGCCAAGACCGTAGAGCGGCACCCAGTCAGTCGTGGAGGGATTTGGGCTTGGCATCAGAGTGCCCTCACGACTTTGTTGACGATGATGGTGGGCTGCACATTCAGATGTGCGCCTCCTCCACCTTCGGCACCGATCCCGTGGTTGTGGTTGGCACTTATGCCAGGCAGGTTCACACCGTGAACATGCGCAGCGCTGCGTCCACCGGCATTCATGTAGCCCCAGTGCGTCCAGAACGAGTTTCCGTCCGTTCCGAAGTACGCACCGCCGCCTGCCGAGAGAGCAGTGTTGCCGTCACCAAGAGAGCCATCATCCCAGCCGACGCCCGTGACCGCTGGCCGGTGATAGTGGCCAGGATCGCCGTGAGTGTGATCGGCGCTACGGCCATTCCCTTGACCGGAATGCGTGTGATCGGCCGACTCTCCACCCGTTGCACCGCCGTGAGAGTGAGACGGGATCTGTGAGGTTGCCAAGGTTACACCTTCGCTACCACACGCTGCACCAAGCACAGCGCCACTTGCTCCGGCAATCACAGCCGTGAGTCTGTTCGCATACGTGCCGCCCATGTTGTCTTTCCCTACAGAGACACGACCTCGCTTGTCTGCCAAGTTGAAAGTCGTTGAGCCGTCACCCGCTCCGTGTGGATACCCTGATCCGGCTGCCAAGATGTGAAGGCGAGAGTACGTCGTCCGCGACACTGCCTGGCCGTACTGCAAGAGCGCCCAACTTGGTAGTTGCGCCGAACCGTAGTCCCACTCCATCGACGCACCGATGGGGATTACCTGCGGTGGCGTGTCACTGAGATTCCAGATCGGAACCCAGTCAGTAGTTGCAGGGCTAGGACTTGGCACTCATCCCTCCGCGAAGTATGAGACACAGGTGAGCGAAACCCAGTTGCCCGCCGAGACGCCTTGAATCTGCAAGATGCCGCTACCGTCGAGACGCAGCATGTCAGCGGTGAAAGTGCCGCTCATCGCGCCACCGAAAATCAGCGTACGGCCGCTTGCCGGACGATATCCAACAGGCAACGTGGCTATCGTCACGCTAGGCCCACCGGAAGTGATAAGCCCTTGCATCTGCACCATGCCGTTCGCCAGTTTGCGGTACTGCCCCGGCCCATACGGAGCGCTGTAATGTGCCGCACCACCTGTCAGCGTCAAGTTCGTCCAGCCTGTATCCGCTGTGACAAGTCCAGGAATATCGGGAGCCGTGAGTGCCGCCCATGCTGGCGCTCCGCTAACGCCTTTCAAGAACTGGCCGTTGACAACACTTGGCAGGAGAGGCCAATCCGTCGGTACGGGCGCAGCGCTCGTCGGCCGCACGCACATGTACGCCACGTTGTTGTAGATCACGATGTCGCCGTCCGTGTACGGCGTGTTGGCAGGGTAATCGCCGTTGTAGACAAGATCGGCTCCAGCAACCTGCCAAGTTCCATCATCACGCAGGAACTTGGTACCGTCTCGCGTCCCTGAGCCTAGAGACGCAGGAAGCACACGCCCAACTGCCTCAAATGTGCCATCCGTCTTGAGCGCACTGGCACCTGAGCGGTAGAGCGTCGTGTCACGAGTAACGCTACCACTCCCCCACTCCATCGTCCCATTGCCAAGAATCCTGAACCGATCAACGGTATCGCTGTTCAGACCACCGGAAAAGATCGCGGCTGTCGGCGTCCCTGTGGGGCGATAGCTGAATATCCCTAGAGCAACAAGGAACCCGTCATCCGTCGCAAGAAGATCGGCGGCTGCGCGATACAAGCTTGTGTCCAGTGCCGTGCCAAAGTAGAGCCTGCCGTCAGTCCAGAGCGCGATTTGTTGAGCAGCGGCCTCCATCGACACAATGCCTCCCTTGGCATAGATAGCATCATCCGTGCCAAGAACGTCGGCTGCACGTCGATATACGTTCGTATCGCCTGCCGAGCCGAAAATGAGCTTCTGCCCTGCGTTGAGAAGATCGAGAATCAATCCTGATCTTGTCAGCCTGGAAGTAACAGCGGCAGCTTCGTCCGAGTAGAACTGCAAACCGTCTAGCCCCGACTGAGTATAAATCTCCCAATCGGAAATCGTGTTACGTGCCAAGGTCGAATACATCGCTATTCCTGCACCGCCTGCTCCAGCACCGACTTGATTGACGATGTACGGCCAGTTGGTAGAGCCGCCGACAAGGACGGTCGATCCAGTCACCGGGTCGTTCACTCTGAACCAGGGAGCAACTTCGACCGTCTGATTGCCTGCGCGATACATGTATACGTCCGGCGCAGTCGCGCCACCCGGCCCCCATTCGTGCCTGCCACTGCCAAGTATGCGGAAGGCAGGCTGCGCATCGCCTGCCAAGAGCTTGTTGGTAAGGATGCGCGTGGCCGCGACGATGACACCATCGAGCGGGACGTAGTTCATCGCCGGTAGCTGCGCGGTCGGGACTAGCCCACTCGCGTCCAGGGATGCGTACCCGTTCACAGCGCCCTTGGCACTGATCGCCTGTTTCTCCGCTGCAAGCTCTGCGATGGCAGCCTGCACGGTCGTCGCAGCCACGTCACCCGTAGCCGTACTGCTGATCGCGGTCGCCGCATGTGCTCCTGCGGCCTGGCCTGTGTGAGCGTCTAGCTCAGCCTGAGTAGCCACGTCCGCCGCAACCTTGGCAGCCGTGACTCCTCCGGCCTTGATCTGCAACGAGTCTCCGACGATTTCCAGTGTCACGCCATCGACGTTGACACTGAGCACGTTCGCAGACACACCGATCCCGTTCCCGGCCACGGAAGCTGCCAAGCCAGGACTGGGAAAAGTACCGCTGAGCACGCCACCGGCTGCATCGCCGTCCATCACCGCCGAGGCAACATCCGCCTTGGCAGTATCCGACTTGTTGGAGCCGTCAGCGTTGTGAGCGGCGAGCAGCCATGTCTCCAGTTGATCCTTCCACGGCTTGGTACCCAGTGCAGGAAGGCTTGGCATCAGGCGATGGAGTAGATCCCGGACGGGTCGATCTGGATGGTCACGTTCGATCCGTTCGGGGTGAACGCAATCGACGGTGACGAGTCGATCCAGGCGATCAGCGGAGCCGCCGCGTCGGAGGCGTTGTACTTATAGAGGCCGACTGCTTCGACGGTCGCACCCGTGACGCTGTTGATCGTCGGGTCGGCCGCGTCGAACGTGCCGCCCGTCGTCGTCTTGGATGCCAAGCCCGCCGCCATCCGTGCGATGATCCCGCCCGCCGTCCAGTTGGAGACGAACTGGTCGGCTGCGTTGTACGTCTCGGCACCCGTGTCGATCAGAGCGAAGCGGATGTCGTCCGTCAGGTGTGCGATGGTGCCGTCGAGAATCGCCTTGGCACCCAGTGGATAGAGAACGTTGGCCATGTCATCCCTCCGATACCGTGCCGTCGGGAGCAATGCTCCACGTCTCAGTAACCCACTGCTTGCCAGTCATCACGTCGTTCTTGTCAGGCCCGTGACTGACAACCGAGTCTTCCGGCCCGTCCTCCACGTACATCGTGGAGATGACGATGTTGCCCTCCTCGTCCTTCGTCCAGGAGAACGTCGCACCACGAAGCGGAAGGCCATCGTCGTCCAGCCCGTCGTTGTCCGTGGCCGCGCCGGAGTCGGTACGCACCTGATTGATGAGCAGCTCGATGGCGTTGATCTGCTCGTCTGTCTCGTCGTGCTCGTAACGCCACCCCGTAGCTTGGCTGACAGCCTGCGTCTCCCCCTGCCCCAAGCCAGGATTGGGGGATCGGAAGATTTGGTTCTCTGCCATTGGCATCCTTTCTACCCGCCTTGGCAGGCTGGCTCTCGCGGCCAGCCTGTCTTGGCAGGTTTACGGCAGCGTGATCTTCTGCACGCTGTTGTTGAGGTCGGCGTACACGCCACGCCGCGAGCGAGCTACCTGCTGGCCCTCCACGAGCCGGGAGATGTCCGGCCCGCCAAGGTCGATGCGCAGGTCGTGATGGACAAGCTCCTTGAGCCTCCGCTGCGGGAAGATCAGGTAGCAGGTACCCGTCGTCACGCCGGGGTACGTGAACACGTCGGAGCCACGGTTGATCGTCTCTCCGTCGTAGTACACGATGGTGTTGATCGGGACGTTGGCGAGCGGGTTGCCCTGCGCGTCCCTGACCGGCGTCAGGAGCGCCTCCTCGATCTGGAAGCGGTTTGTCTCGGATGCCAAGAGCACCGTGCCCGTCCGACGCGGGTTCGCGTTCACCGTCGCCTTGTAGGCGTTCTGGAACGTGATGTGCGTCTTCTCGGAGACGGTCGTGCCCGTCGTGTCGGCTGCCGTGGCGTTGGCACCCGTGAAGGTGCCGCCGACGATGATGCCAAGGTGCAGATGGTTCAGGAGCGCATTGTACGCGCGGCCGAACGCCTGGTTGTTCAACTCGATGGAGTACGTGCGGTCGAACTCGATCATGTCCTCCGTCCACTCAAAGCCAGCCGCGTACGTCTGGATGAGTCCGACAGAGGGCACGCCCTTCTCCAGCGTGCCGAACTGTACTTCGCCGCCTTCAAACTTCTGGAGGAAGACGACGTTCGCCTGGAGCGTGTACTCATCGACTTGGTACACGCCACCGGGGAAGCCGTTGGCTGGTGCGATGCGCTGGTAGATCGGGCCGTACAGAAGCGGGATGTCTGCCAAGCCGAAGGCCACGTCGATCCTGACCTTCTCCAGCAACGCCATCTGCCCCTGCGCGGTGTCGATCATCTCGCGGATGATCGGCTTGGCAGGATCCCGCCGTGCGGCCGGGAACGGGAAGTAGTCGAGTCCGCCGTCCGGGTGGATTGCGCCCGCCAGCATCTCACCGATGAGGAGGTTCCGCTGGTTGCGCACCCCCTTGTCGATGGCCGCGTGAAGCTCCGTCCTGACAAGCTCCGTGCTGACTTCGCGCCAGTACGGATTGAACTTGAACTGCGGATGTGCCACCGTGCTCATACTTGGTACCTCCTCTCTTACGTGACTTCGACGGTGCCGCTCTGGAGGATGCGACCCTGCGCATACCCGGCGGCATTCTTGGTGGACATGAACTTGAACGCGGGTTCGGCGGTGAAGCCAGCAACCGCCGGAGCCGGAGTTACCAAGTGCGTGTCGCCACGCTGGAATGTCGTGTCGTCGGTGGTCGTCCAGTACCCGTAGCTGCCGATGACCGGCGACAACCCGGCAGGCACCTTGATCGAGTAGATGGCGTCCGAGTCGCACTCAAAGGACATCGTGCGATCCGTCTGCGATGCATCCTTGGCACCCACTGCCGCCCCGTTCCAGCCGCCGATCCGGTACAGGTCGTAGTCGTTGATGACTTCGCCGTTCGGAGCGACAGCATCGAACGCCTTGCCGTCACTGATCTTCTGACCCATGTCTTGTCACCCCCTCCTATGCTTCTTCTTCGGCTTCGGCCAGTTCGGCCTCGTGGTCTTCGATCCGCGTCTGGATTTCCTCGATGGTGCCGGAGGTTGCCAAGCCGTACTCGCCTGCCTTCGCCTGCCAGTCGGCCTTCTTCCACTCGTCGCGGTCGTCTTCGGGTGCCGTGCCTGCGCCCTCCTCGGTGGAGAGCATCCCGGTCTGTACGGAGTCCGCCTCGACTTCGGCGTCCGTCAACTGGTTCTGCCCGTAGTCCTCCGGGTGGGCGACCGGCGACTTGTCAAGCGTCAGGTTGACGCTCGCGCTGATCGCGTTCGGGTTGTTCGGGTCGGTGTAGGCACCCACCGGCACGATGATCTGATTGAGAGTGGCCATGTCCTGGGACGCCTCCGTCGGGCCGAGGGTGGGATTGGGCTTGTCAGCCACGGGCATGTCCTGCTCGTTGCCGAAGTCGCGGGTTGCCTCCTCGGTGTCGTTCTCTGCCATGCTCCCTCCTTCCTACGATCCGAGCGTCACGCGCTCGCGCTGGATTCCGTAACCGGCGAGCGCAGCGTCCGTGCTCTCACCGCTGCGGCTCAGATCCTCGCGCCGACGAACGGTGGGCGGCTGCATCTCCCCGATCACGCTCTTGATGGTGTCGTCGTCGTTGAACGCCTTGTCAACCATCTCACCGATGATCCTGTCGGCATCCTCGGTGGACTTGGCATCCGCGACGGCGGCTTCCATCTCCCCGACCGGAAGGAGGCGAGCGACGAGAGCACGCTGCTTCTCGTCGGGCACCTTCTCCTTGAGGAGCTTCTCGATGCCCACTGCCAAGGTGTCCTTGGCCTTGTCACCGATCTTGGTCTGGAGGTCGGCCACTGCCTGGAGCAGCTTGGCAGGGTCGTCGATCCCGATGGCCTCGCAGACCTTGGCAAGCAGGCTCTTGGCCTCCTCGCCTTCCTCGATCTGCTGCTCCTGCTCACCGATGGTCTTGTCCTTGTCAGCGGTGACTTCCGCGACGAGGAGCGCGTAGCCGTTCGGGTTCTCGGCCTTGAACTCCTCGGGTGTCACCTGAGCCAGTTCCTTTGCCATGTGTGACTCCTGTTCTCCTGTGACTGCAACAACCGAGGAGCTTGGCATGCCCTCGGACAGCTTGCGTGCCCAGTCGAGCGCCTTGAGCACGAAGCCCCTCACTTCCACTCCCTTGCCGGGAACGCGGATCGCATCGCCGCTTCCCCACCACGAGATGCCGCGAACGGCCTTGGCAGGGATCAGACGGCGGATGTCCGCGCCTGGCAAGTTGTAGCCCGCGAAGTACGCGGTCGTCACCGGGTCGCCCTTGCGATCCTTCTGCTTGGACGGCTCGATCTTGGTAGTTGCCGCGAACCACGTCGTCTGCGGCGGCGGGAAAGCAGTGCTGATCTGATCGTCGGGGATGTGACCGAGATGCCCGACAGGCTGGAGCGCGTTCGTCTGACTGACGATGGACTCCACTTCCTTGGCAGTCCACAGCCGATTGGAGCCACTCCAGCCTTCCTCGACACGCACCACGGCGAACTCCGGGCTATCGTCGCCTGTGGCCTGCACAAGCTCCGCACCCTTGGCAGAGGCACCGGGGATGAAGTTGTCCAGGCGTGACGGCTCCGTCACCATCTCCGCGATGGTTCCAGCTTCGGCCTCGCCCTGCATCTCTCCCAACGTGACCGCCTGCTTCTTGTCAGCCTTGGTCGTGACTTCCATGACTAGATCCCGCTCTTGCGCCGACGGAGCGGGCCGGGGTTCGCCTTCTTGACCGTCTTCTTGTTATTGCGGGGCGGCTGCGGGTCGCGCTTGGTACTCCGCACCGTCGTCACGGACGTGGCGAAGCCGGAGCCGGTGTCCACGCCCTTCTGATCGGTGATCCGCGAGAACTCCGGCATGGTGCGGCCCTTGGACTCGTCACGCTTGATGAGCGTACGGATGCTGCGCTTCTTGAACACCGGCCAGCGGAAGGCACGCGCAGCGCCGTAGCTCTGCGAGCGCATCGTTGCGGGCGGCTGTCCTGACTTCGTTCTCGATACGATCCTTGCCATCTTGTCACCCCCTCTGCCTTACGCGGCGGTTGTTTGAGTTGGGCGCGGCATACCTCGGGCCATAGATGCCGGGGAACTTGCGCGTCTTGGCAAGGTTCGTACCGCCCTTGAGAAACTTGGTCTTCTTGACGATGCGAGGCATTAGCGCCGCCTCCGTCGTCCACGCACCCCGCGTGTTCTGAGGACGCGGATCGCGTTGGCACGCAGTGTCCTCGGAGATGCGGCCGTGATGCTGCCCTGTGGTGCTCCTAGTACCTGTGGCATCTACTTCCTCCTTCTCCGACGCTTGGCAGCCGCTCGCTTGCGTCCACGCGCGGCCATGCGTGCCATCTTCTTCTTCCCGTACTTCTTACGGCCCGCAGCGGCAGCGACGGCATTTGGGTTCCTCGCTCCGCTACGGCGCGCACTGGCAGCGACAGCCTTGAATCGCTTTCCGCTGCCAAGCTTGGCCTTCCTGCGGCCTTTGCGGCGTGCCATCTCAACGTCCCTTCCTCCTGCGTGTCACAGCCCGCATCCGCATCGCGGCACGCTGCTTCGGATTGCGGATCTGACGCTTGCGCACAGGGCGCTTGCGGCGAATGCTCCTGGGCCTGCCACGCTTCACTTCTTCCTCTTTCTCCGCTTCTTGGCAATGCGATTGAAGTGGTGCTTGCGCGCCCATGCTGGCCCTTTGACCGCATAGGCCCAACGCTGCTGTCTTCTGCTTCGGGCTGGCATTATCTACTCCCCACGGCAGCCTTGGCAGCCGACTTGCTGCCCTTGCCGTTGCTCGACGCTTGTGTCGGACTCGCCGGAGCGGGTGCCGGTACCGGAGGCTCGTAGTTCGTCTTGGCAAGACTCGCCTCCGTCTCCGGGTCGTTCATCTCCGGGAATAGGCTGCCAAGAATCTCGATGGCCGTCTCGTCCGCCATCCAGCGGTGCAGGGTGGCAACATCCATCGCCAGCACGACTTGCTGGAGAGCTTGGGCCTTGGCAGCCAGATCGGTAAGCCGGAGCACCGGCCACACGATGCGTACCGTGACCGGAGTCTTACCGGAGCTTGCCAAGGCCATCTTGCAGAGCATGACGACGAACTCCCCGAAGCCCACGCGCTTGCGAGTGATCTTCTTCTCAAACGGCTGCACGGAAGCGTCCTTGTCCTGCGCTCCCATCTCCTTGAGGATCGCCCACTTCGGAATCTCCCCGGCGATGCAGATGCAGTCGATCAGGAACTCCAGGAGCGTCTTGGAGTCGCCAAGCACCGACTTGGCTTCGATGAAGCCAGCCTCCTCCTCCACGTTGAGCAGGTACATCTCGCGGCCGGTCAACTCCACCTTGGCATGCGGCACAATCTGCCCGTTCTCGTCCAACGCAGCCGGGAAGTTGTGCTTGAGGAAGGCGTACACGTCCTTGAGCTTGAAGTACGCCTTGGGAGTCGAGTGGTACTTGTGCGCCGTGAGCGTCTGGAGCAGTACCTCGTGGAACGCCTGGATGAACGGGAGCACCGGCTCGATGTCAGACTGACCGCCTGCCAAGCTCACGTCGTACTCGTTGTAAGAGGGCCAGAGCGGAACGAACTTCCAGGTGTTCCGCGTCTGCCAGCTTGTCAGTTCGCGGTTCTCGGTCTTGTCATAGAAGCGGTACTCCTGCGGGGTGATCGTCTCGATGATGTGGTGCTCGCGCATGCGCGGAGCCACGCCCTGGAGTATCTCCTCCTCCGTGCGCTCGTCCATCTCGTACCAGTGGTTGACCATCGCCATGATGACAAGCTCTGGATCGGTGGGATCGAACTGCAAGTCCACCGTCTCGGGCGGGATGCACTCGATCTTCCCGTGCATCCGATCCTCCTCCGTGAACAGCGGGTTCTGGAGGTTCGGCTGCCGGAAGCGCACGATGGCCTTGGAGTCCCTGAGCGTGTCACGCCACACTTGCTGGATCTGCGGTGCCCAGTGTTGGTGTAGGCACTTGTTCAGCCACGAGTCGTTCGTGCCGTTGTCGCTTGTCACGCTAGGGATCCCCACGTACTCGACCGTTAGGTCGATCAGGGGGCGCACGAAACCGGCACCGAGGTTGTACGCCGGGTTGTCGTTGCGGTAGAGGCCGCGAGCCACGTCGTACGTGATTTCGGTTCCCGACATCGCCGGACGATGCATGAAGTTCCCGCCGTCCCAGGAGTTGCGCAGCGCCGTCCATGAACTGCCAAGCCCGATGCTGCGAGAGATGTCCACAACTTGCTCGCCTATCCAACGGAGTGGATTACGCACCGTGAGTCACATCCTTGTCAGTGTGCTCTGCCGTCATCGCAAACAACTCGTCCACGATTTCGGCGGCGCGCGAGACGACTTCGGGCGGCGCATTCTCTGCCAAGGCTTCGATCAGCCCTGACTTGTCCACAAGCTCTACCTCGTGCTCCTCGCGGATCGTCTGCGCCGACTTGGACTCGCTCTTGTTCACCTTGGTAAGCCCGATCCGATCCAGGTACTCGCAGATCGCCTGGATTGCAACCTTGTCATCGTCCGTGGTGCGGGCGATTTCCGCGAGCATCTCCATCATCTCAAAGCTGTGCGTCTGCCCGAACTTGACGGCCGCATCCACCATGTTCTTGACAAGCTCAGCGGCGCGGGCCTGCATCTCCGGCTCCTGAAACCACTTCTTGATGATGTCGCGTGACAAGCCGAGAGCGTCCGCGATGTAGATGTACGAGAAGTTGCTCGCCTTGTAGTGACATGCCAACTCGCGCTTCACCTGGCGGTCGAACGCCGTCAGGGAGCCTTCGGTCGTCAGCTTGCGCTCGCGCTTGGTACCCCTCTTGTAGCGGGCCTTCAACTCGTTGCGGGCCTCCGCTACGGTTGCAGGCGATTTACGCATCCCAGTCTCCTCTCACGGGCACTGCCGTCGCCATAAGCCCACCGGCCGCTGCCAAGACAGCGCCGACATCCTCGGGAACGTACAGCGGCGCTTCCTTCATGCTGGCCACGAGCGCGAACATGCCACTGTGGTGCCAGTGGTCGGGCTTCTTCCCCGAATCGCCCTTGGTATTCACCCAGCGAGCGACCTCGCGCTCAGAGGCGTCTGCCTGCTCCACGCGCACCATCGAGAAGTGGTGTGCGTACCAGGCGTTGTACGGGAGTCTTGGCATCATCTCGCCAAGCTCAGCGGCGTCGGCGGGAAGCGCCATGTTCCCGTCGAGAAACTGCTTGATGTAGGAGTCGAAGGCCATCGTACGGTCGATGTTCACCTTGGTAGGCTCACCGTACTTCGCAGGGATCCAGTTAGCCGTCTCGTGCTGCTCCGGCCTGTCCTTCTCAAAGCCCATCCAGAAGCGCTCCGGGTACTGCTTGCTCAGGAACTCCACTTGCTCCTTGTCAGGGTGCGCGTCACAGACCGCGACCCAGTTCCCCAGCTTGGTAAGGATTCGGTCGTTCAGGACTTGCCACTTCGTCTGCCCGCCGCGCCCCGTGATCGTCTCGATCTTCCACAGTCGCAGCTTGGTAGGTGTGCGAGGATCGCGGTTGTAGACGGAGACGAACAGCACGTCGTGGCCCACGTCGATCCCGATGAACAGCATCCCGTTGAACGGCCCGCCGAGCAGGTAATCCTGACGACAGCGGTTGAGAAGCTGCACCGTGAACTTGTCACCGGCTGCGGCGTACGGGAGGCCGAGAGCCAGGTTGTAGAACGCCTTGAGCTTCTTGGAGTCCAACTGCCCCTTGTACCAGTTCGTGAGAATGCCAAGACTGGGATCCGTGAGCGTGGCCGTGGGAGAGTTGAACTGGTTGAGATGATAACCCCGCTTGGCAGCCCCAGGGGCATCCGGCACCCACACACCTTTGGCGTTCATGTTCGCGCGATCCGCGTCTGTCCAGGAGCGCTTGCAGTGTGAGCACCGGCATGCTTCGTGGCTGTCCTCCAGCTTGTCACCCAGGAAGGAAGCCACGTTCTCCTCAAAGGTGATGATCTGCTTGGCAGAGCAGAACGGGCACGGCACCCACCAACGCATCTGATCGCACAATCCCCATGCATCGTCGGCGTAGACACCGTGGCCATCGACGGTGGGTGTGCTGATTTCGTAGATGCGCTGGATGTGCGAGCCTGACAAGCGCGCCCTGGCGTCATCGAGATTGTCCTCGTTCGCCTTGTCGCGCTCGTCCAGTACGAGGATGTCGGCCGGAACCTCGCGTAGCTCCGTCTCGATGTTCGTCCCTCGTATGTACCAGTTGACGCCGCGCTTCGTCTGCTTCTGGCTCCTGTTGTCCGTACGGGAGAACTCTGCCTTTAGCTTGGCATTGGAGTCGATGATCGGGTCGATACGGCCCTGAACGAACTGGATCGAGCCAGCTTTGAGAGGCAGGAGGTAGAGCACATGCCAGGCGCGCTTGACAACCATGTGCGCGCATTTGGTGATGAAGACGGTTGTGTATCCAAGCTGCGCGCCCTTCGGGCCGATGATGTGCTTGGACTCGTCACGGAGGATCGCCTGCTCGTACTCACGGCCCCTCAGATCGAAGGCATGACCATCTACGGCCAGCCGTAGGCTGGCTGCCCAAAAGTCAGGCCACGCCTTGGCGCGCACGGCATCGGCCTGCGCTCGTGTCAAGCGGCGCGGATCCGATGCGGACAGGGTTTGCGAGTCTGCGGCTGCCAAGATGCTGAGGTATCTGCGGTAAAGCAGCCACGCAGTCTACGCCAGCGCGACGGTGCCAAGCAAAAGAAGGAAGTGAGGGCCGGATCGCTCCGGCCCTCTGCCCGAAACACGAACGTGACGAGGCCAGTCCGCGCGAGGCCAATGTAGCAGCCAAAAAACGACTGTCAATAACCAGCCAGGCGCTCCAGTTGATCCTCTCTCTGCTTGGCTGCCAAGACGGCACCGAGCTTCGCTCCGTAAACCGTTTGCTGATTAGTCTCGATCTTGTGTGCGCGACGCTCCGACTGCTTGGCAGCCTCACTGATCCGCTGCTTGAGCGCCTCCCGGTATCCGGGCACGGACTTGAGCCAGTGAAGCTGCAAAGAGTGAAAAGCTGCCGCCAACTCGGGGTCGTCCTCGATCTTCGGGTAGTACCATTGCGCCATGCGCTGCTCGTGGCGCTTGCGTTGGTGCGTCAGCGGCATGTGAGTGTGCGCGACCGGCATCATCCACCCGGAACGATGATTCCGCCGACGCGGTAGCTTGGCATGTCCTGCACGAGCCGCATCGGCATCTGCGCCCACTCGTCCTCGACGGCCGCGAACGCAGTGAGCGTTTGGTGGTGATCGCCGCCGAGAGTGCGGCGAATGCTGCGGTATGCGTCATACGCGCGGAGGAAGTCCATCACCCACGGAGACTCCACGCCCTTGAGGCCGAGGCTCTGCCCCGACACGTCCTCGACCTCGTAAAGCTCTCCGGCGACAATCACCATCTCCATCCCCGGCGCTACCGATAGCTTGTCAGGCTGTTCCATCTTCGATTGCCTCCTTTCGCACCGGATAGCCACGATTCTCGGAATCCTCGCGCCGGATCAAGCTGACGTGGCCCCAGTACCCTGAGACGGTTTCGGTGACGGTCATCTTGACGCTCCACCACTTGCGTCCTCGGTGGCGCGAGCAGAAGGCGCGAACCTCCTCCTCCAACTGCTCGATCACGTCCTCGCGCGTCTCTCCGTTCGCCCCTACGTGCAAGCGCTGGATCACTTGCGCCTCGCCCACACCACGTACGCGAGCACGAGAGTGACAAGCAAGACGATGAACAGGGTGGTTGACACCTAGTTGCGCCTCGTCATGCTGTTGATACGCCAGATCGACATGCCAAGACGTTCCGCATCGTCCATGCACCCCTTCGTCCCTGTGGACGTGCCATCCCACCCGGCCATCACGAAGCACTCCGAATCACGAGCCTTCGCCCACTTGAGCATGCGGCGGTTGCGCTTGTGCCCTGCGAATCTGTCGTAGCCGACCCTGATTTCGGGATTGTCGTGCCACTTGGCCTTGAACCTGAGCCTTGGCAGTCTGAGAAGCCCTGCCTGCTCCCAAACGATTTGGTCGTAGCCCTTGGCATCCCCGACGACGACGATGAACGGTCGCTTGAGTCCTTCCATCGCGTCGAAGACGCTGGAGCCGTCCTGCCACCCGCGCGATCCGGTGAAGACGACGATCCTCATTGCAGGATCATCGAGTCGGTCTTGACGAACTCGCTGCGGTTGACGACGTATACCAAGTCGTCGGGCGCGTCCGGCTCGATCCAGACCTCAAAGTCGTTCGTCATCTCCCTGAACGTCGCAAAGACTGCCAAGCCTGCCGCTGCACGCGAAATCGGAGTGCTGGAGACGACGATGTACTTCGACGGCTGGTAGCTCACCGCAAGACTCCTCGGAGGGTCGGGGCGGTGGTGCCCAGGGGGTGGTCGGAGGACAACCACCGCCCCATTGCGTCGTACCGTTCACCTGGCCACTGCGGCGATGGCCAGGCGCTTCGGATTCTACACCCAGGACGTGTCAAAGCAAGCTCTCCAGGATCTTGCCGATCACGTATCCGGTGCAGAGAACGGCCGTTGCCAACGCGAGGATCAGAAGCACGGAGACGACCTTTCCCGGCCCCTTCTTGGCAGCCCTGCGGGAGCGCAGTTGCTCTCCGGTCAAAAGCGGGATGCTGTAACTCGGAAGTGCCAAGGTTGGTTGCTCGTCGTAGACGCGCAGAAGAAGCTCCCGGTAATCGCGCTCAGCTTGGCAGAGACGCTCAAACTCATCGACCGGGATGGAGACGTATTCGTCCACCGCAGTCATGTTTCCAACTGCGCATGGACGTTCGTGACGACGGCGATCCTCGGCTCAGCGAGGACGAACTCCACGAAGCTGTCCGCGAGCACGCGCCTGACGGCATCCTCAAGCTTGTAGGCGACGGTCATCACCGCATCCTCGGCGCAGACGAACTCAATGTCCATCGCCACCTTGGCAGGTACTTTCGCAATCTCTTGCATCTTTCCTCCGTTCGGGTGTTTCGGGCTGAGGCGGCGACTGTCAGGGGGTTGCCTGGAACAGCCGCCGCTCGCGGAATCCTACAACGTCGCGGCGATCAGGGCAAGATCCCGATTGCAGGACGTTTGCGAACTTCCACGTCCATCAGGATCGGAAGCTCGTAGCGGCAGCCCTTTACTTGGCAGTTGTTCCAGACGTAGACGACATACTCGTCGTCCTTCGTCCAGACCTCGTGGTACGTCTCCCACTTGTGGATGCCAAGCCTACACCGAATCCTCATCGTCGTCCTCGTCCTCAAAGTTAGCGATGCAGTCCGCCTTCTGCGTCGTCGCCGCAAGCTCCAGAAGCGCGTATGCCTCCCAGGTGAGAAGCGTCTCCGTCGTGCGAATGCAGAAACAGGGCACGCCATCCTCGTCCAAGCACTTGATGACGGCGACCGCATCCAACGGCGTCCACCCCGGTGGCAAGTCCTTCGTGCTCGTCTTCAATCCAAAGATGCTCATGGCGCGATTCTAAGCGCTTCCGAGCCGTCGGGCGCAACTTCCCTGCATCTGAGGCCAGGTGGCCCAAAAGAGAGCACAGAAGGGCATAGGAGAGCCTCAGTGCCGCTTTGGGCTACCAAGCTGCTGATTTCCCTGCAAATCACCATTTTCAGGCAGCTTGGTACCCCTGAACCGCTTTTCTACCCAAAAACTTGTCACTTTGAGGCGTTTCCGGGTGGCCAATCCGCCCCCGCGGCCTCCCCCCTTCGGCGTCGTCAAACTTGGCACTTTCCGATAACGGAGGCTAATGCGCTGCCTGCCAAGCTGCTTATAGGTTGCGCGCGCAAGTATCGTCTTGGCAGGCAACGTCCGAGGCTGGCTGCCCTGCCGTCCTGCCAAGCCGCTCCGGCTGCCCTGCCTGCCTGCCACACGAGGCCGCTGCGCCCGGTGCGGTGGAGGCAGGACGGCAGGACGGAGGCTGCGCACACGGCTGCGGTGGCACCGTCCTCGTGGTGTCCTGGAGGCCACCCGTGCGGAGCGGCACTGGCTGCCTCCGTACGCTCCGGCTCGTGCCACGGATGCCACCGCTCCGGAGCGGATGCGGCGTGGCGTCCTGGAGGCAGCCGCTATCTCCAGGCAGTGCCTCCGTGGTGGAGCCTGCCAGTGCCAAGCGGAGGCCATGGACGGAGCCGCTCCGTGCCTGGCGCTCCACCGTGTGCGGATGCCAAGCCGGAGGCCGTCCGCTCGCGCGTACGCGGAGGACGCTGCCTGCCAAGACACGAAAAGTCCGCAAATAGCGGCTTTTTTCTAAGCTCGCGGAGTGCCTGCCAAGCCGCATCCTGCCTGGAGCCGTCTACTCTGTCCGTGCGGCCACGAGGCCGCACCACCCGAACCGATTGGAGACACCATGTCGCACGAGCCTTACACCACCACCACGAGCCAGCGCGTCTACGCCAGCATGACGGAGCGCCGCGAGCGGTACGCCAGCCTGGAGCGGCTGCCGTCCACGCCGGACACCACGTGGAACGTGGCGCGCTGCCAGGACACGCACTGCCACGTCCTCTACGTGTGGCCTCGCGGCCTCGCCAGCCTGGAGGACGGAGCCACGCTCCGGTGCGTCCGCTGCGGCGCTCCGCTGGCGCGGACTACCCGCGAGGCACGCGGAGCCTGGAGCCTCTACCCGCTGGAGGACTTGGCAGCCGCGTACGGCCGTGCCCTGGAGCGCCAGGACGCCGCTGCGGCCTCGGACGCGGAGTACCTCGCGGCGCTGGAGGCCAGCGGCACCACGAGCGCGGACGGACTGGCGTACGCCAGGCAACTGCGGACGGAGACTCGCGCCACGATGCGCAAGCCGCTGGAGGCCAAGCTCCGCAAGCTCCGCAAGGCAATGGCTGCGGAGGCTGCCAAGCTCGCGGAGGCCGCTGCCGTCCGCGAGGCCGTGGACGCGGAGACGGACGCGGAGTACGTGGCCATGGCCTCCACGATGCGGCTGCCGCAGCCGGAGGCCACGGAGCCGGAGCACCACACGGACGCGGAGCCTGCCACGCCAGCGCAAGCCGTTCTACTGGCTGCCCTGGAGGCTGGCACTGCCAAGCTCGTGCCGTCCACGGAGGCCGTGGAGGCTGCGAAGGCTGCCGCTGCGGAGACGGCTGCCAAGCTCCGCGCGGAGCACGAGGCCGCGAGGACGGAGCGCGTCCACGCCTCGGATGCCTACCGCGCGTCCAGGACGCCGGAGGACGATGCCAAGACACTGGAGCGCGTCCAGGCTGCGGACTACGCGCTGCGGCAGACACGCGCTGCCCTGGAGGCCGCTGGCGTCCTGCCGCAGCCGCGCGTCCACACGTACGCCAGCACGTCCGAGGCGTACAACCGCAGCCAGTGCGACGATGCCGTACAGGACGGAGACGTGCTCCGCGTGCCGTCCGAGGACGCTGCGGCCGTCATGGTGTCCGCGTGGCCAACCGCTGCCACGGAGGCCACCGCTGGCGAGGCTTTCCACGTGCTCGCGGATGGCGAGGACTGGAGCGCGCTGCCTGCCGTCCTGGACGGAGGCCGCACGGACTACGCGGAGTCCGCTGCCGTCATGGCTGCGGAGCTTGCGGAGGACGCCACGCTGCGGACGCTGGCTGCGGACTTGGCAGCCAAGCCGCTGGAGGCCAGCGCGCTCGTGGCTCCGGAGGACGTGCCTACGCTGGCTGCCAAGCTCGTGCCTGGCGTGCTCGTGGAGCACGTGGAGTCCGGAGCGCGTGGCACGGTGGCAGGCACGCCAGCGCCGCAGCGGAGCGCTGGCAATGCGCTCTATGTCCGCGTCCGCTGGCAGCACGAGTATGCGCGCGAGGCTGGCGCGCTCGTGGCCATCCGGAGGCTCCGCATCGTGGAGGACGGCTCCAGCACTGCCAAGCTCGTGGAGCCGCAGCCGGAGGCTCCGCAGCCGGAGGCCGTAGAGTCCGTCCGCGTCTACGCGGAGGCTGCGGAGCGCCGCGAGGCACGCGCGGCCGTCTACGGCACGGAGGCCACGGAGGACGTGCTGCCGCTCGCGCATGCCATGGCTGCGGCGTGGAGCCATGCTGGAGGCCAGCCGGAGGACATGCCATCGGACGCCGGAGCCGTGCTCCGCGCGCTGGACGCGCGCATGCTGGAGACGGCTGGACGGCTGCGGTACGCGCGCATGGCCACCGCTCGCGGAAACTTGGCAGCGTCCATGGACGCGCTGGAGGCCGCTCTAGCCTCCGCTCGCGCGTCCGAGGCTGGCAGCCTGGACGAGTCCTCGGAGGCCGTCACGGAGCCGCACACGGCCTCGGAGGCCATGCCAGCGCCAGGCTTGTCCGGACTTGGCTGGACGGAGCTTGCGGACGGAGACGAGGACGCGGAGCGCTGCCGTGGCTGCGGCTGCCGCGCGGACTGGCACGATGCCATGGACGGAGCGTGTCCGGAGGACACGGAGGCTCCGCATCCGTACAGCATGGCAGCGGATGCCCTGGAGGACGAGGACACGCCGGAGGCCGTGGAGACTGCCAAGCTCCACGCGCTGGCAGCCGCAGCCGTGGAGGCCACGGACTGGAGCATGTCCGCGCTGGAGGACGTGTCCGCGCTCGTGCTGGACTACCGCGAGGCCACCGCTGCCGCGTACGGAGCGGATGCGCGCGAGGCTGCCAAGCGGACGCGCGAGGCCATCCGGCACGCGCTGGCAGACATGGACGGAGCCACGTACGCGCTCGTGCCGGACGCCACGCTGCGGCTGGCTGGCATGCCCTACGTGGAGCGCCAGTGCTCCGGCACGGAGGACGGCTGGCTGTACTACGTGCTCCAGGACGCGGAGCGCGTGGAGGACGCCGGAGGCTGGACGGACGCGGAGCCTGCCTGGCTGGAGGCTGCGGACTTGGCACGGCTGGCCATGCTGGACGATGCGGAGCGCCACGCGGTGGACGCGCTGCGCAGTGCCATGCAAGGCAGCGCGGAGGACGCATACGGCCTCGCCATCCTCGTGCTGGAGCCGTCCGGCTGGCACGTCCTGGAGTACCGCGAGGCCACGGCCTCGGACGGCTGGACGCCGGAGCGGATGCGCACGAGCGCACTCGTGGAATACGCGGAGCACGCTGCCAAGCTCGTGGACGTGGACGGCCTCGTGTGGACGCTGGCAGGCTCCGAGGACGTGCCAGCGCGCTCCGCTGCCCTGGCCACCGTGGACGCGCTGGAGGCCACCGCTGCCAAGCTCGCGGACTGCGAGGCCGTGTGCCAGCGGCTCCGCGTGGAGCTTGCGGACATGGCCAGCCGGACGCTGCCGGACTTCCGGAGCGCGGACGGCTCCGCGCTCGTGTGCCTGCCTGGCGCAGTGCTGCCGGACGGCCGTGGCTCCGTGGTGGTGGCTGCCAGCGCGTCCAGCGCGCACGTATGGCACGTCCTGGCCATGCGTCCAGGCTGGCACGCTGCGGACACGTACTACGTGGCCACGTACGCGCGGCCGTCCTCGTGTGACACGCCGCAGCGCACGGCTTGGCATGACACGCTCGCGGCTGCGCTGGCAGACTACGCCAGCCGGACGGAGGCCGTCTAATGGCTGCCCTGGCTTGCGGCTTCGCTGCCGCTGCCATGGCCATGGCGTGCCTGGCCGCGAGCATGGACGCCACGAGCCAGCTAGTGGCGCTCGTGCTGGCCATGCTCTACCTGGCGTGCTCCGTGCTCGCAGCCTGGAGCACGCGGCACTAGCTGCCAAGCTCCGCGCGCAAGCTCGCGCGCTCCACGCTCTACCTGGACGGCCTCCACGCGGAGGCCGTCCGTGCGTCCGAGGCCGTGTGCGGCCTCGTGTGCCGCTGCCAAGCTCTAGGCAAGGCAAGCGGCCAGGCTCGTGCTGGCGTGGCCGCACGGAGCCAGCCACGGCCTCGCAGCGGCATGCCAGCCGGACGGCCTCCACCGTGCTGCGGCCTCCGGCGTCCAGGACGGCCGCAAGCTCGCGGACGCCGGACGCGCTGTAAGGCTCCAGGACGGCCGCTCGCGCGAGGCCATGCCAGGGCATGCCTGGCAGCCTCGGAGGCCGCGAGACGGCCGCACACGGCCTCGCAGCGGCGTGCTCGTGCCCTGGACGCTGGCACGTCCTGGCACGCGGCCTCGTGTCAAATAGATGGACGGCCGCTCGCGCGGCCGTCCAGGTAGTGCGTCTATGTCCGGCTGCGGACTACAGCCGGAGGCCGTACGGCCGCAGTACCTCGCGGATGGCCTCCGCGAGCTTGTCTGCCTCCAGGTACGTGCCGTCCGTGTCCTGGCTGCGGAGCATGGTGCGGATGGCTCCGATGGCCTCCGCGTATCCGTAGCCACGGACGGCCTCGCACCACGAGGCCAGCGCGTCAAGCTCGCGGCGTGCTGCCTGGCGCTCCGCGAGCGGTAGCCTGGAGCGCGCTGCCGGATAGCCAGGCTTGGCATTGTTTCGGATGCGCTCCGGCACGTCCAGCGCGCGGCGCTCCAGCCGTGCGCTCCAGGCTGCGGATTCGGACACGTAGCCAGTGCTGGCCAGCGCGTACAGCGTGGAGTCCTGGCCACCATGCCAAGCCGCTGCGGAGGCCATAGCGTCCGCTGGCGTATAGACGTGGCTGGAGCACACTACCTCGCCTCCGTCCAGGCATAGCCAGCCGTCCGCGTAGACGGCAGCGCCGCACACGTCGCACGAGCTTGGCATGCCGTCCTCCGGCTCCGATACAAGCTCCGTCCAGTGCGCTCCGCTGCCATCCGTGCCGGACTTGCGGCCGTAGCCTCCGTCCATGTCCACGAGGTAAACGTCTACGCGCTGGCGCTCGTGCTCGCGGACTGCCTGGAATGCGTCCACGAGCCTGGAGTCTAGTGCCAAGCTCCAGTGCTCGCACCATGTCTCCAGCACGTCCGGAGCGCCACCGTGGAGCTTGCCTCCGTCCGCACGAGTGAATAGGACGGACGCCACATGCTCGCGCAGCGCGTCCTCCACGTACTGGAGGCCGTCCGTAGTCAAGTCCTCATCTAGCAGGACGCCACATTCGTCGCAGTGTGATGGCGAGTCCGTCTCGCCTCCGATGGTAGGACTGGCGTCCTCCGGAGCGCAGTCCTCGCACCATAGGCAGGCAGCCTCCGGAGCGTAGTACGGAGTCCGTGCGTCCATCACGCTACCTCCGTCCGCACGAGCTTGGCACGAGCGGCCACGGCCTCGGACACTGCCTCGGACACGAGTCCGTAGTCTGACACGATGGCGTCTAGCTGGCGCTCCACGGACTCCGCACGGCTGGACGTGTCAAGCTCGCAGCCTCCGATAGAGGACGTGCCAAGCTCCACGCCAGCCGCGTACGCGGTGGCCACCACGTAGACGGCCTCGCGGCCGTGGATGGCAGTCCGCAAGTCCGCAGCCACGTACTGCCGCGCGAGGCAGTCTGCCTCGTGCCTGGCGTAGCCAAGCTTGCGGAGGCCAGCCACGTGCTCGCGGTACGGCATGTCCGGCACAAAGTAGGCATACGTGCCACGCTCGCGCGGCTCCGGCAGTGCCACCGCATCCGGCGTCCAGCCGTTTTGAAACTTGCCACGAGTCCAGTAGTCCGGATCGTAGTCCGCACGAGCCACCACGGAGACGGAGTAGCCACGCTCCACGAGCTTGGCAGTCCAGCCGTAGCCGTCCTCCGTCCAGTCCAGTGCCGGAGCCGGAGCCTGGCTGGCGTAGTGCCAAGCCGTGGACGCCGGATACCGCTCGTGCTCCGTGCGAAGCTTGCGGTACCGCTCGCGGCGTGCCTCGTGCTCCGCAGCCTTGCGCTCCAACCGCAGCCGCTTGCGCTCCGCGCGCTGCCAAGCCTGGACTTGTGCCAGCGTCCACGCGGACGGCTCCAGCACGAGGCTGCCAGAATCGTCCAGCCGGACGCTGCCGATTGCCTCGCCACCGTAGCCAGCACTGCCGCGCGTGGCCACGAGCCGGACGGCATCGCTGCCGTCCGCGTCCACGTGTGCCGTGGCCTCCGTGCCTACGTGCCAGCCACGGACGTGGCAGGTTACTCCGCTCCAGGCAGTACCGCAGCGCGTGGCCTCGCCACGGCTGCCCTGGAGACTGCCGTAAAAGTGTGACATGTCCTCTACCTCCAGTCCTTTTCAAGTCTTGGCATGGAGCCAGCCGGACGCCGGATAGGCTCCGTGCTGGCGTCAAGCTCGCGGCCGTGGCGTACGTGGAGCGCCACGCTCGTGCGTGCTGGCTTGGCAGCCAGCGCCGCGCGTAGTGCGTCCTCGCGCGTGGCGTAGACGGCAGCCACGCTAGACACGGACGGACTCCGGCAGCACGATGGCTCGTGCTGCCTCCGCTGCCGCGTAGAGCTTGGCAGCCATCGGACTCGTGGTGTCCTCGGACGCGCGCAGCGTGTCCTCCACGAGCCATACAGTGCGGAGCCGTCCAGTCCGGACGGACTCCACGCGCTGGCGCTCCGTGGCGCTGGCGCTGGACTTGCGATTACTTGGCATGTCTGCCTCCGTAGGTTCGGGTGGAGCCTCGCAAGCCGCGAGGCACTGCCAAGATAGCACACGGCTGCGGCTGTCTGCCAAGTCCTCGCGCGAGGCTGCCTGCCAAGCTCGTGCTACGCTCGCAGCCTTGCCAGCTAGACGGAGGTAGACATGCCAGGACGGTAGTCCGCTGGACATAGACGGAGCACGCCACACGAGCACGGCCGCGAGGCCGTGCGGCTTGGCATGCTCGCGGACTGCCTGGCGCGCTGGCGTGCCTGGCTGCCTCCGGCTGCCTCCAGGACGGCCGCTCCGGCGTGCCTCCAGGACGGAGGACGGACGGCCGCTCCGAGGACGTGGAGCGGCCGTCCAGCGCCGCGCGCTCCGAGGACGTGGAGCGCCGCAGCGGCGTGCTCGCGGCTGCCATGCCACGAGCCGCGAGCGGTAGCCAGCCTACCAAGTTAGTGGCCACTAACATGTGACAAGCCGCCCGAAGGCGGCTTGTCCTGGCACGGCGACATCGGTCAAACTTGCCTGGCATCACACGGCTGCCAAGCTTGGCTCGTACGCGGCATCGAACATGTTTGGCACGTCCAGGACGGCGAACGGATGCCGGAAGCATTCCAGCGCTCCGGCGCGCGTCGTGGCGTAGAGCGTGTGGATGAGGACTCCGTGCCAGTCCAGGACGTGGACTTCGTAGCCATCGTCCACGCCACCCATGTAGAGCACCACGCTGCCGCCGTTGCCAGGGATCGTCCTCGCGTCTACCTCGATTCTCTGTGTCATAGCTACCTCCGGTTCGGTTCGGGAATCGGCGTTGTTTTTGTTTTCGTTTTTGCTTTTGCTTTACGGCTTGGCAGGAAACACGTCCAGGACTTTTCCGTGGTAATCAATCCGGAACATGTCCTCCTGCATATTCGTGGCCGCGAATGTCACGCGGCACGGAGCTTGGCACGTGTGCGGGCTGTCGCCAGCCTGCGCGAGCACGGCGGTGTAGAGCACGGCCGCAACGATGCCAAGCACGAGGCTGGCTGCTAGCGTGGCTGCGAGCTTCACGAGTAGAACCGTCCCATCACGACGCGCTCCGCGTCCACCGTGCCGTCGTCCTCGCGCACGTAGCGGATGAGCCACCCGGAGAAAAACGTGTCCGACATGTAGCCGTCCCACACTGCCAAGGGCGAGTCCTCCGGGCCAGTCCAGCGGGTGAACTCGTCCAGCGGCACGAGGCTGCCCTTGTACCGCACGAAGCTGGCGCTATCGCGCCCGTCCTCGATAGCTTGCCAGTCCAGGTAATCGAAGTCCTCGCGCTCCGCGAGCGTAAGCTCGTGCGCCTCCACCACGTCGCGCGGCACGTTGTTCGTGATGATCGTAAGCTTGTCATCCATGGCTACCTCCAGGTTCGGGAAAGGGCAGTGTAGCAGCTTGGCAGTAGAACGCAAGACGGCCGCTTGCGCGGCCGTCCCGTCGTCCTGCTAGACGTAGTAGAGCTTGGCAAGGACGAAGATGATCGTCACCGTCCAGCCGCATACCAGCCAAGCCGTCCTCACGCGGCCACTACCTCGCGGATCGTCTTCACGAGGTTCGCCTTGGCAGGATTGTCCGTGAGAAGCGTCCGCTTCACGTAGGAGTCCTGCGAGCGGTACGCGCGGAGATGATCGAAATACTCCACGCCAGCCAGGTGGAGGCCGTAGCCGGTCAGGACGTGCCCTTCGGGGATCGTCTGTCCCATGAAAAGCGCGTTGACCTTGGCACGCTCCGCCTCGATATTGGACTTGACACGATCCGTCGTGGCGGGCGAGTTGGACAGCGCGCCGTCCTTGTCACCGATGATCGTGGACACGAACAAATCGCGCTGCGACGGCGTGACAGGCATCTTGCACAGAGCCAGCATGGCCTCGCGGTACACGTCCACCTGCTCGCGCGTGCCCTTGACGACGGCCTTGGCATCCTCGATGCGGTCGTGGACATTCTTCGTGTGCCGGAACGTGAAGTTCGTGCCAAGCGCCTTGCCCTCTGCCTCGGAGGCCGCGACGGTGTTCGCACAGACCTGGCGAATCGTGCCGGAGCGGACGCGGAGGCTGGACGTGCCATCGTGGCTCCAGGACAGGCAGCCGAAGGGCAGGATCGTGGAGTCCTCGCCAGGCAGCGTGATCGGTTCGTCCAGCATGAGCGTCAGGGCGCACACGCGGCCTTCGTCCAGCGTGATGCCCGTCTCATACTGGAAGCCTTGATCGAACAGTAGCTCCGCGACATCGTAGGCCACGTCGTTTTGGATGACCTCGTACGTGTCCTTGACGACGTTGAGGATGTCGCCGCTCGTGGAGTGGATGAGCGCCTTCCAGCCGTCCGCGCGCTTGCCACCGTAGAGCGTGCCGTCCTCGGAGACGACGGTCGGCCGGTTCTCTGCCAAGTCCTCGCGGGCCTTGCCCTGGACGACGATGGCCGTCTCGCCAACGCGGAAGTCGTGGCCTGCGAGGCGCATGGCCTCCTCGCGGCCGGGATAGTCGTCCAGGACGATGCCCTGGCCGTGCCAGGCAGGCTCGCGGACGAAGAAACCTTGATCGAATAGTGCGGGCATGGCGTACCTCCTAGTTCGGATTGATTCGGGCAAGCACCACGGTACAGATAGTCCTATCGGATGTCAAGGTTAGGATTATCTAAACACGAAGGCCGGGTTTCCCCGGCCTCCGTCGTCCGTAGCTTGGCAGGCTTGTCTACTCGGTGACTACCTCGTATGTCTTGCGGTCGTCTCCGTCCGGTAGAGCCTGGAGCGCCTTGGCAGGTACCTCGCGCACGTAGCCGAAGGCATCCCTGACTTCCGCCTTCCGCCCGGTGCGCGAGAGCACGGTGACAAGCTCGCCGTCCAGCATGGCACGCTCGCGCTTAGCCTTTTCCATGCTTGCCTCCATTACCGTTACGGTGCTGGCTGGCGTTCCGCGTGGCCGCGTACGGCCACTCGTCCATGGAGCGCACTGTCACGTCCACGGAGTCGTGGCCATCGGGTGGCATGAAACCGATCCGGCGCAGTCCGGCGCGGAGCCAGAGAATGAATCCGAGAAACTCCACGGCAATCCATGCCAAGATGGCGAAGAATGCGAAGCTGCCGAAGATGGCCTCACGCATTCTCGTACTCCGCGTAGCGCCAGCGTGGAGCCTCCACGACGATGCACATGAAACAGTAGTCTCCGGCCTCCGGATGCCTGGCGGCTGGCGTGCCACGGCGCATCTTGCCACAGCCGTCGCACTGCCAAGCCACAGACGAATGACGGCCACGATGTCCGGCGTCCATGTTGCACGCCTCACCGCAGCGCATCGGTTCGCCACAGACGCCAGAGGGCGCGGCCGGAGCCGCGCCCTCGTGCTGGCCTGGAGCCATCTCTAGCGCCGTGCCTTGGCAGCGGCCTTGCCCTTACCCTTGACCGCTGTCGCCCGCGTCCGCGTGGCCGGAGCCTTGCGCGAGGCCGCAGGCTTGCCCTTCGGAGCCGCTGTGCGGGCCTGTGCGGGCTTGCGAGTCGCAGGGGCAGCCTTGCCCCTGGCCGGAGCGGGCTTGGCCGCAGCGGGCTTCACAGCGCGCCGCGTACGCGTCGTCTTCGGCCGGACGGCCGCGCGAGCCTCGCGCCTGCGGATGTCGTTCGGCTTGGTGCTCGTGCCGTACGCTGCCCGCTCGCCCGACTCGTGCTGGCCGGTGGCCTTCACGAAGTCCAGGGCCACGCGCCCGATGAGCCAGATGACCATGCGGTCGGCCGCGTGCTTGTCCTTGTCCGGGTACCAGCGCGTGGCGTGCCGCTTGACCTCCGCGAAGACCTTGGCCTTGTCACCCCGGTGCTTGCGCAGGCTGTCCATGACGATTCCGCGCTTGCTCGCGGAGCCGCCTTTCCAGTCCGCCGTCCAGTCGATGGCGCTGTTGTCGATGCGCACCGCGTAGCCTTCCGCCGCCTGGCCGCGCGTGCTCGTGCGCTTGGCAGCCGGAGCCGCCTTCGGAGCCGCCTTGCGCGCGACCGGCTTCGTCGTGGTGGCCTTGCCCTTGCCCTTCGCGGGCGCGACCGTGCGCGTGGTGGGCTTGGCAGCGGGCTTCGCCGGAACGGCCTTGCCCTTCGCCGGAGCGGCGGGCTTGCCCTTGACGACGGTCGTGGCTGCCGCCTTGCCCTTCGCTCCGTTGCGCCCGTTGGCGCTCGTGGCAGTCTTGCCCTTCGCGGGCTTGCTCGTGCGCGTCTGTGCCTGCTCCACGAGCTTGCGCAGCGTGGCGGGCGGGATCTTGCGGTAGTCCTCGATTCCCGCCTGCTTGGCCTTGGCCCACAGCGTAATCATGTCCTTGTCCATGCCTACCTCCTATGTCGTGTTTCGGGTATCGGCAACCAAGGTAGCAAGGCTTGGCAAGGCTTGTCAAGGTCTTGTCACGAGGACTTGCTTGGCAAGTCCCGGAACGTCACCACGAGCGTGCCTTGATTGTGCGGGTGCTGGCCTGCCGGATCAAGGTACACGAGCTTCGCGGAGACGACGGCCAACACTCCGGCGTCCAGCTTCGGCGCGAGGACTTCCGCGACCTCGCGCGGCAGGTAGCCAAGCTGCTTGCCCTCGTACAGACGGCTTGGCAGGTAGACGGCCACGGCGTTCTCATCGTACGCATTCTCCGGCTCGCGCTCCAGGCGGATCCCGGAGATGCCCTTCGCGGCAGCCGCCGCGAGGATGGCGCGATTCTCCTTCGTCCACCGGAAGCGCAAACCGATCACAGTCAGTTCGTGCTCCCACGTCTTCGGCTTGGACAGCTTGGCACTTTGGGTCTTTCCTGGCATGGCAAACCTCCTCAAATATGCCCGCGTCAGCGCGGCCCTGGGCGCGCGTTGCGGAACCATTCCTTGACTTGCTTGACTTCCTCCGGCGAGTAGAGCCGCACACGCAGCTTCCCGATCTTGACTCGGATCGGACTGGGGAAGACGATTTCGCCGCGCTTGGCACGCTGCTCTGCACGCCGGACACGGGACGGATCCCGCTTGACGACACGGCATAGCTCCGCGAGCGTCAGGTAGTTCTCAAAGCCCTCCGGCTTCCACCTGGACGAGTCATCCTTTCCGCCCCACACTGGCACAGGCTCCCCCTCTCTTTGTTTTGTTTTTGCTTTTGTTGCCAAGCTCATCCGAGGCGCTCCGCGAGAGACGCTGCTTCCGACGCGCCGTTCTTGGCACCACGAGTGGTCTTCTTGATGTACGGCGTGTTGGCCGACTCCTCGTACGCATCCTCGATGTCCTCGCGCTTGATCTTTCCGGCGCGCACGTACTCGTCCACCTTGGCAGGCAAGACCTTGACTTCGATCAGGTTCTTGAAGATGTGGGTCGGGACGAGCTTGCGCAGCTTGTCAGGATTCCACTTGCGCGTGTGGCTCTGCACCACGGTCAGCTTGTGCCCGTCGTCCTCGTAGCCGGAGCCGGGATCGTACGACTTGAGCACGTACTCGTCCACGACCGCCTGGAGCGCGTCCCTCGCAGCCACAAGCGGCGTCGTCAGCTTGGCAATCTCCTCATCGAGCGCGTCGATGTCCTCAAGTGCGACGGCCACGCCGGACTCGGAGCGCAGTGCCGCGAACGAGCCGTCCTGCTTGAGCTTTGACCTGAGCGCGACCATTGCCGGATTGTGTTGTCCCATAGGAATCACCTTTACCCTTCATGTCGATTTTGAGTCCGACGCTACGGTACCAAGCTTTGCGCCGGAGATACTGCCTGGCGAACACCCTGACAAGATCATCGAGGATGTCGTAGATCACCGTCTCTGTCTTGCCCTCGTGCTTCCTGGCACCACGGCCGACCTTCTGGAGCACCGTGATGTCCGTGCCTGGATACGCCAGGACGATCCGGTTGAGCCGAGGGATGTCCACGCCTTCCTCAAACAACTGAGTGCCAAGAATACAGTGGATTTCCCCGTCGCGTAGCTTGGCAGTCAACTCGTGCTGCTTGCGCCTTGCCAGTCGCCCCGTCACCATCTCGACGTACTGGAGCCAGCCCTCATCGAAGTCGAATGCCAAGGCGATACAGTCACCGATGTTCTCCAGGTGCTTGATTTCCCTGGACAAGACAAGGACGCTGTTGCCCTGCTTGACCTCGCGCACGACGATCTTGGCAATCACCATGTTTCGGTTGTCGTCCTTGACTAGCTCATTGAGGATGTAGCGGTACTGCGAGCCGTTGTAGCGCGTCTTGAATCCTGTCTTGACCGGGCGCACGATCATCGGCACCTGGCTCTGGAAAGCGAGCTTGTAGATGACCGGCCCGATGTTGAACCTGACAAGCGGCTGTCGGCCGTCTGAGCGCTTCTCCGAGGCCGTGATCCCGAAGCGGTAGTAGGCAGGGCACACGTTGCACAGCCAACTCCACGTCTCGGCTGCGGCATGGTGAGCCTCGTCCACGATCAGGCAGCCGAACTGTCTCCAGAACTTGCCACCGGAGCGGATGTAGCGTCGAATCGTCTGCGCCATCGCCACGGTGATGTGGCCAACTTGGCAGGTCTTGCCCTGGATTTTTCCCGGAGAACAACCTGGCACGGACTCCTCGATGCGATCCACCCACTGCTTGAACAGGGTGTTGGTGTGGACGACCACAAGAGTCCTCGTCTTGGCAGCCGCCGCGAAGGCCAGCGCAATCTCTGTCTTGCCACGGCCAGGCGGTGCGATGACTTGCCCCTGCTCGTGCTGGAACATCGCCATGACGGCCTCCACCTGGCCGTCGTAGTCGGTAGCGTTGAGCGTCTTGGCATACGTCAGCTTGGGCATCGGCGGCTTGCTGCGCAGATCCTCTACCTCCAGGTCTGTCGGGAGCATGCTCCAGAGGCCACGAGGGATGCGCAGCTTGCCCGTCTCCGGGTAGTAGTCGTACGCCTGGACTTCGATGTCGTCGTTGTCCGTGAACGTCAGCGTGCGCAGGAGCTTGGTGCGCTGCTCGCGCGTAAGCTCCTCCACATCGAGGGTGATGAGCGCGTCCAGCTTCACTTCTTGGCAGCCTCTACCCGGTCGGCCACTTCCCGGTAGAACTTGGCAGTCTCGCGGGATGACTCGGCAATCTCGCGCAGTTCCTCCTCGCTCTCCCCGTCGTCCTCGTCCTCGTCCTCGTCCTCGTCATCGAGCAGGCCGTACCCGCGCAGTTCCTCCTCGGCCTTCTTGTCGTCGGCCTCGCTGTCCTGCCGCCAGGCGAAGTCGTCCTCCTCCTCTGCCAGCTTGCGCAGCATCGCAGCGAGCTTGGTAGAGTCGATGGGATCGCCCTCGTACGTGCCCTCGATCACGTCGGCAGCGAGTGCCAGCGTGCCAAGCTCCAACTCTCGCTTGTCGCCCATTTCCTTTCCCAAGTCCCTGTCGGGAAACTTGTCAGCGATGTAAGCGGGTATCAAGTTCTGGAAGTCGTAGCCCATGTCGGCCAAGAGCGCCTGCGCCATCGCCTTGCTCTCGGCCCGCTTGCGTAGCTCTGTGACCATCTCGTTGTCGTCCATGTGCTCTCCTTCGGTTTCGGGCATTACACTCTAGGTGGATTCTACCACACCCGGCCGGACAAGATTTCATCTTGCATCCAGGCCATCACAGCGGCAGCGTCGTAGATGTCGGACGGCTGCGCTGGCTTGGCCTTGGCACCGAAGCCATGCTCTGGCCGGACGATCAGCATGCCGCTCTTGGACTTGACAAGATCGGGGATGTCCGGGAGGCCAAGCGCAGCGATGGCCCACTCCTTCACGTCCCACTTGCCGTCCGGCATCTTGCGGATCGTGATGCCCTCGCGCCGGAGCGTGGCCTTCCACTGCGAGTTGTTGATTTCGTAGATGTTCTTGAAGCCGTAGCGCAGGAGGCTGCCCTTGGCAGCCCCCGCGACTTCCGACTGTTGCTTGATCCAGGACGCCTGGAACGTGTGGCGTGCCACCATCCCCAGCGGGAACGGCTCCTCCACGGCGATGGCGACACGCTCGTAGTCCATGCCCCAGGTCTGCAAGAGAACGTCCACGAGCAGCCGGTGGCACTTGGCAGCCTCCAAGATCCGGGTGAAGTAGTCGTGCTCCGGCGTCCAGCGAATCTCCCCGTACGCCACGTCCGACATCTTCTTGAGCACGGCATCCCAGGACACGGCCGTGACTGCGATGCTTGTCATGCTCATGTCCATGCCGACAGCCGTCCAGCCCTTGTTGCGCTGGTAGCTCTTGAGCATGTGAGGAGACTTGCGTGCCAATCAGAGGCTCCCCACGAAGCGGAGCACGTCGCGCTCGTTGAACAACTCGTGAACCGCCTGGCCACGACACTTATCAAGTACCTCGATCTTCGGCACAGGGCGGATGACGCCACGGATGTAGTAGCGCCGATAGCGGGACTGCTTGTTGAGAACCTCGATGTAGTTGCTGTTGTTCCCCGTGCTCCAGTGGCCAAACGAATGGAGATTGCCGCTCTCGTCCAGGGCCGTCCTCAGCGCGTCCACGATGGGCCTCAGCGGCTTGGCATGATGGTTGAGCGCGTAAGCCACGCGCATTGCCGCAGTCTTCGTCTTCTTGCTCATCTTGTCACCTTCCCGTCGCTCCGCACGAAGTGCTTGACGCACTCAAGCACCATCTTCATGTCCAGCTTCCAGTGGCCTTTGGCATAGCCGTACTGCTGGCGCAGGTAGATGCGCAACGTGTACGTCGGGATGCCAAGTGCGTAGGCAAGCTCTTGCGGTGTCGTATACATGGTTCCTCGCCTTCGTGTCATCGGGCTGTTCACAGTGAGTCGCGCTCCTGCTTCTCAAGCTCCATCACCTTGGCATGGGCGTCCTCGTCCCAGTACATGTCGATGGCATCTTGGTAGAGCGCACGAAGATCGTTCGGATCCAGGGCGTCTAGCTCCACCTGGATCAGTTCGCCGTGGCGTGCCACGAACTGGCTGGCGCGAGAGTCGCTCGCCTTGCCCATCGCAGGCGGCAAGTCGTACTCGTCAATCTGCTCCGGGTTGAGCGCGATCCGGTGGACATGATCCCAACAGCTTGTCCGCTCGTTGAAGTCGCGGTCGATGTCCTCGCCGGAGGGATCGAAGTCGCCAGCGTAGATGACCACGGTCGGTCGGAAGTCCTGCCCCGGCTGCTTGTCACCGATGAGGTTCGCGTAGTGCGCACCCGTGTCGTAGACAACATCGTCCACGAACGTCTGAGACGAGTAGCCCTGGAGTGGCAGGATCGGGATGCCAAGCGGGTAGCCGAACCACTCGTTCAACTGGTTCACGATACCCGCCTTCTCGACTGCCAAGTAGAGGCTGTACTCCTGGCCCTCGGTGCGGTCGCGCCGGTAGCGCTGCTTGAGCCAGGCGTTGGCCTCCTCTGTGCTCTGGAACAGCGGGTACATGCGCTGGATGCTGCGTGTCCTGTCCATCAAGTCCGGGAAGTAGCCGTTGCGCCGCGCCTTGGCAGTCTGCGACGACAACTGGTTGTACTCGGAGCGCGTGTTGCGTAGCGTCTGATCGGCCACGAGCCGGTAGAACAACTGGCGCAGCGTGACGCGCGTGGAGTAGCTCCGCACGATGTCGGCGGCATGATCGAGGATGTAGCTCCAGTCTCTAGCCATCGGACTTGGCAGGCGCAGGCACCACGCGCTCGCTCCCTCCGTCGTCGTAGATGCGGATGCGCTCGTTGTCCTCCACCCGCTGTACCTGGACGTAGCTGCGCGGCTCGCCACCGATGGTGCCCTTGACGGGAGGACTGATCCGGCAGTCGGCACCGTCCGCGAACGCGGCCAACTCTGTGATCTGATCGCCGGTGAGGATCATCACGCGGCCTCGACTGTGATCTTGATTGTCTCGGGATTGCCAAGCTGCGTGACTGCGGACTTGCTCACGTACGCGCTGGTCATGGCGGCGTCGTCCTCGGTCGCGTCGTAGCGGACGACGTGCTTCTTGGCCTGCGGGTTGCCAAGCTCTACGGTCACTGTGGTCTTCTTGGGTGCGGGCATACTGGCCTCCTATCTGTTGTTGTGGTTGTGATCTTGGCAGAGCGGGATGTCGGTGGACTCCTCCTCGATCACGTCGTGCCGGATCGCCTGCGCAACCCTGGCACCGAGGAGGCCGATGGACTTGAGGTTGATCTGGATGCCGTCCATGTTGTCACCCAGGCTGGCTCCGACGATGGCGCGCAGATCGTCCTCTGCCGCCACCACCGGGACGCCGACCATCTTCTTGGCACGCTCGTACGAATCGAGGAATCCGAGAGCCGCCTGCGCCTTGGTAGCCCATACGTGCTCCGCGTGCAGGAACGCCTCGTACGACTTGCAAGCTGACGTGCCACCTTCCTTCTCGACTTGCCGGTAGACGGCATCGTAGCGTGCGTACGTCTCGCCCTCCTCCTGGACAGCCTTGACGTAGTGCTCCCAGGCATCCTCGCAGCCTTCGGCCGGAGTCTGCCGGGAGAGCCACGCCATATGCGCCTTGTCAGGAGCGAGGAGCTTGGTCGGAGAGGACTTGAGGAGAGCCTGTGTCTTCCTCACCGGAGCCTCCCGGCCTTGCTCAGTTCCGGGATGCCAAGCTCAGCGCCACACATGGCGCACTGGCTCTGCGGGAACTGGAAGTTGGCCACCCGGATGTCCAAGAGTGCCAAGTCCTTGACGATTTCTACCGCCAGAAAAAGAAGATTGAAGCCCAGGTACTCGTTGCTGATCTTCACCGGCACGAGCGCGCCGGTCGGCGGCTGTAGCTGGATGGTGACGTAGCCGGTGCAGTACGTCCGCAGCGTCTCCACCATCCTGTCGATAACCTTCTGCGTCTTGGCATCCTGCGCGTCGTACGCTGCCTTGGCAAGCTCGTACTTGACCTCGGACGTGAGCTTGTACTCGTCCACGGCGTCGGCCTGGAGCTTGCTGGCAGAGCGCAGATCGCTGAGCGTTTTCCTAGCCATTGTCTTTCTCCGGTCGGCGGATGCTCATGTTCACGCCCTTGAGCTTCTGCTCCAAGGACGGCTCGTTCTCCGGCGTCTTGTCAGGCCGGCTCACGAGTCCGAATGTATCCTCCGGCTCGCACACGAGGATGAAGCCCATCCCGCCCGGAGGCAAGATGCGAACCTTGTGCGAATGCTTCCAGTCCGGCTCGACGCGCCCAACATCGAAAGTCGGATACTTGTTCCAGTGAGAGTGTGAATCGTGGTACTGGAGCTTGTCACCCGGCCGTACCTCGCTGGCCTTGACCACCTGAAGTGCCAGGAACTTCTCGCGCTCCTCGGCCTCCTGGCGCTGCTTGAACTCAAAGCGTGCCTGCTCCTCGGCTTCCTCGGCAGCTATACGTGCCTTGGCAGCTTCGACCATCTCCTCCGGCGTGCCTTCGCCTTCGACTACGACAAGCTCCTCGTCAATCCAAACCGCCTGGACTTCCTCGGCACGAGCCTCGTTGCATTCGGCGCAGGAGTAGTCCTCGATCTTGGCAGACATCTTGTTGCAGTCCGGGCAGCGATGCGATGCGCCGTCCGCCGATGTCTCCTGGTTGAAGATCGTCCCGCAGCTACCGCACTCGTAGAGACTGCCGCCGTGATCCTCTAGCACGGCCTCGCAGTCATCGCAGCGGTAAGCGATGACGACCTCGATGATTGTGTCGTCTATCTCGCTCATGGCTTCACCTTCTTGGAGAAGTTCTTGTCAGCGTCCTCGATGGCGATACGCGCTGCGAACAGAGCTTGGTAAGCAACCTGGCACTTGTTCCGCACTTCGTTGAAGCGGCGGTTGTCAAGCGCGTAGAGATGCGGCTGCGCTTCAAGCAAGTTGCGGTAGCACTCCTCCGCAGTGTCCATCGCTTCGATAATGCTGGACAGGAGGCTGGCGCGTTGGGCCTTGGCAAGCTCTACAGGGAATGGCATGTCAAAGCTCCGTGCTGATCGTGAGGCTGGCATCCCGTGCAGCCTCGATCACGTTCGGCACTTCCTTGGCAACCACGACGATCCGGCCGCTGTCGATCACTTGCTCGATGTAGCCGTCGTAGGCGTCCACGAACTCCTCGCCTGCTTGGGTCTGCCCTTGCACTTCGATCCCGCCTGTGTGATGCGTGAGAGTCAGGTCATCCATGCTGTACCTCCTTCATCTTGTCGGCTGCCAAGTCACGGAATCGCTTGACGCTCTCCACGACTGGCTCCAGGTTCCCGGAGATGTGGCCGGTGTTCGGCTCCTGCTCGATCAGAGCGAGAGCTTCCGCCAGCCGGTCGTGCGCTGCGCTCAGCCGGTGATGAATCTTCTTCCACGGCTGCGGCGTGCGTACGGGCTTGTCACTCATGCGTCGATCAGCTTGACGAAGTAGATCGAATCGACGCCGCCGAACTCGGAGCCGCCGTCCTTGTCGGGCACGGTCAGGTGAAGCGGCGACTTGGCACCGTTCTGCTGTCCGAGGGTTCCGGCGAAGAAGTCCAGCATCGTCTCGGTGTCCTGCTCAGGGCCGGAGACGTGTGACAGTTCGACAGTCACTTTGAACTTGAGTGAGCTTGGCATTCCAGACCTCCTTGTTCGGGTACGTGAGGGCATGGTAGCAAACCCACCATGGGTGTGTCAAGTTAGTTGTCTAGCCAGGAAACAATCGCATCCACATGCCTGCACGTACGACGGGCTTGAAAACCCTGACAAGTGCAGCCACCTTCCGGCCACTCGTCACTGACCGTTTCCAGGTCTACGCAGTACCAGCCGTCAACACTCCTCGCTTTCACGAGGAAATGGAGACGGCCGATTACGAGAACGCGCTCAGCGCCCAGGACGAGCGACTTGCCGACGTACCGCTCGCTTCTTAGCGCGTGCTTCCGCTTGACGCTGTGCTGCCAAGACTTCCTCATGGCAGAAGCGATTGAACGGGCACTCTTGGTACTGCATGTGCGCAACGCTCACGCATTCGATGTCCGGCAGTTCGTCCTTGGAGTCGTACCACCGCAGTGTGCGCAGGCGGCGCTGTACGTCGCCCACGTACCCGTCCAGGGGCACGGCTGTCTCGTGTAGGGCCAGCGGGTTGCCACCGCTTGACGGCCCTGCCTTGTTCTCGCAGACAAGTAGAGCCTCCTTGATGCCAAGATCGAGCACGACATTGGCCAGGTCTGAGTAGCCAACGATCTGCCGTTGGTAGCGCAATGGCGCTCCGTTCTTGACAGTGCGTTGGAAGTCGATCTGATTGATGCCCTTGAAGTCCACCACCACGGGGTGCTGCTTGCGTGGCAGCTTGGCAATCACGTCGATTGTCCCACCCAGGTCGCCGTCCACCACCCGTACCTCGACGGCCGGACGCATCCCGTTGAAGAACATCGGATGCCGGATGTCCAGATCGTCGGCCGGTACCATGACAAGCTCAAGTAGCTCCGCGCGATGCGCCTTCCACATGGCGAACTGCCACTTGAAGTGCTTGAAGTTACCTTCCAGGAAGTAACCGTTGGAACGCGGGTTCTCGATCAGGTGCTTCTCCTCCCCGCGTTTCCCGAAGTACGCTTGGCGTGTGCAAGTGCCAAGCTGCGACGGAGAGAAGACGCCCGTCTGCCGCTTCACCGCTCGCACTCGCACAAGCATGTCCAGGAAGGCGAAGTCCGCCTCGTCCTCCGGAATGACCTCGTGCTCCATGAGCTTCTCCAGGATGGGTACCAAGATCATCCCGGACTTCTTGGAGCGGCGTGCCTCCAGGATCCGGCGCTCAGTCGATGTCGGTGACATGAGCCATCATTGCCAAGTAGTCTTCCTCCAGCATGACGCAGAGCCGTGGCGTGTCAGGGAGCGTGATGCGCATACGTGGGCGCAGGCCAGGCGGCGTCATCGCCGCCTCCATGCTGATCTTGCGCCACTGCTCCACCGTAAGCGTGTACGACTTGTGATCCGTGAACTTGTCATCCACGAGAAAGCCGTTCTCGATCACGTCACCCTTGCGCCCAGGGAAGGCACCGGAGGCCGGTTGCTGCCTGCCGCCCGTGGAGCGGGCAAGCTGGCGCTCGCTACGCTGCGCTCGCCTGCTCGCGGTCGCGCGATGCCACGGTGTCTGTGGTACGTCTTCCATTCGTCCCGCCTTTCCTTGTCTTCCGCTTATCCCACTTGCCAAGCTGTAGCAGCCATCTTGCACAGCACTGCCCCACATCCATCGACGCCGTATAGTTGGAGTGCCGGTGCCGCTGGTTCTCCTTTGTGGGCTGCGCTGGCGTCATGTACAACTTGGCAGCCAGAGGATTGCCTTCGTCAATCACCTTCTGGCAGTGGTCGCATGTGCGTTGCCCCCTAGCCACTTTCCCCCTCTGCAAGTAGCTCCGTCTTTGCCTCGATCAGCGCCTCCAGATTAGCGCGTAGCTCATCGTCCTCCATGATGGCTGTCGCCAGTTGCCGGACGCCGTTGTACTTCTTGGTAGGGAAGCCCTCGACTGTGAACTGGAACATGGTCTTGTTCGGACGCTCGATCAGCCCATCCTCCATGCCAAGGTCGATTATCTCCCGACCCCTGTCGTACTGTCCTAGCTCGTGATCGAGCATGAGCGTGGCGCTCGACTCCGGCACGCCGCCCGTCTTCTCCTTCTTGAGAGTGACAAGCACCCACTGGCCGATCTTCACCTTGCGATGCGTGAACTGCGCCTTGTGGACGACCTCCCTGTCCAATGTCTCTGCCTCGGTCTTCTTCAACTCCACCATCGTGCTGGCGTAGAAGCCCAGGGAGCGCCCGCCTGGCGTGCTCTGCAAGCCGGGGATGCGCCCGATCTTGTCACGCCACTGGTTCGTCCAGATGAACGCCGTCTTGTCGTTCTGGCTTGTCACTCTGCGCAGGAGCATCGACATCAACCGCGCCAGGCTGGCGACTCTCGCGTCACCTTCCTCAAAGTCGTGCTCCAACTCCTCCTCCGGGAGCATCGAGGCCACGCTGTCGATTCCCACGACATCCACGGCCGCAATCTCCTCGTCCTTCTGGACGAACAACTGCAACACCTTGGCAAGCTGGTTGGCTGTGCGCGGCCGATACTTGAGCAACCCCTCGGCGTCACCGCCAAGCTGGACGAACCACGCCTCATCGAAGATGCCCTCTCCGTCCACGATGGCGCAGACCTCGCCACGTTGCTGCGCAGCGATCAGCGTCATGTAGACGAGGAGTGACTTGCCAACCTGCCAGTCTCCATAGATCACGGTGTGCCGACCACGGGAGATGCCGCCGCGCAGAAGGCGATCAAGTGCCAAGCTGCCGGTGGTGATTTTCTGGATCTGGAAACTCGGATCGGAGCCGAAGCGGATGAGGTTCTCACCCATCTGCTGGTTGACACGGGCTGCAACGCGCTGTGCGGCCATGTGAGGCGATCTGAGCGTTGCCCCTGTCTTCCTAGCCATTGGGCTGTTCCGGGCCGTCCTGGAGCCTGTCAGCGTCTTCTGGCGGTACCTCCGGTTCCATGTTCGCTTCCGACCTCTGCGCGTAGACGAGGTTGCCGTCTGTGTACGCATCGTCGCTGATCGCGTACTCCATCGGGTTGAGCTTGATGACGTACTGGCGGGGATCCTGCGAGTTGCCGAAGTACAGGAGCGTGGCCGGGTTGCCGCCGACCGTCTCCTGAGCGCCAAGCACCGTCAGCGTGAGCGACTGACCGACTAGCTCCTCCGGCGGCTTGGCAACCTCCGTGTCGAAGTTGACGATCATCCCGCCGCCCTCAAACTTGACGGCCCACTCGCCCTCGGACGGATGGCCGGACGTGTCCAGGATTTCCTCCACGCTGCGACCGTGGAAATGATCCACACTGACCGGGCCGTAGCTCTCCATCGACTGACTCATGCTGCCTCCTTTACGAACCGACGCCGATAGTTCGGATTCGGATGGTAACTGGCAAGAATCTGATCTAGCTTCGCAAGCTTGGCAGACGATTGTATCGGCACAAGCTCACGAATCATCTCAAAGCCTTCCTTACGAGTGATGAAGACTTGAGTCAGCGGCTTCCATTCTGGCCTCTCAGCGTTCTCCCGCGAATGAATCCAGTACGGAATACCAAGTTCCATCAGGCAGGCAACACAAGCCACGATGATGTCCATGTCTGTATTGCCGATGGAAACCTGTCGGTTGGCTGCACGTCGTCCATCAGCGGGATGCTTACACATACTGACAGTGCCTTCACCGTCAATCATCGCTGCCAAGTAAGTGGCTGCAAACTCAGGTGTCATGGCCAGCCAGCTTCGCAATCAGATCACGGATACGCTTGGCTACTTCCTTGTCAATCTTCGGCTCGTCGTCAACACTTCCGACCTTGGAGTCGAGGTAGCCAAGCGCGTACGCAATCTCTGACTCCATGCTTGTCATGCTGCCTCCTAGTCGGGGAGCTTGATGCGGTCGGCGTTGACGGTCTGCCAATCAAGGATGCGCTGGACGTGCTCGTCCAGGTTTGCCAGCCATTCGGACGGCGGCGCGTCTCCGTCGCCTAGAGCCTGCAAGCGCAGGTTGCGGTAGCGTGCCAAGAGTGGCACGAGCAGGCTATCCTGCGCACGGAACAGGAAGATCGGCTCATCGCTGCCGTTGAGCGGGTGAGCCTCGCTGTCGTTCTCGATGGTGATTTCACCGTACTTGTCATCGTGTGCCATGTCATCTCCTCATCGTGTTCTTCTCTCGGGCATATCTGACTACCTTCTTGGCAGTGTCCTCGTCTACGTGCCACATCTGCGGGTTCTGATCCTCTGCTCCGACGACGCCCCACAGCTTGAAGCCGGTGTTGGCACCGCGCACGAAGGGCATGGCCACCTGACCCTCTGCGGTAACGACTGCGCCGGGTGATTCTGCCAAGGTGCGGATCAGCTTGGACTCCGCTGCCTTCTCCTCCGGCACCCGCAAGTCGAAGGGGATCCCGTTCTCGTCCACGACCGTGAGCAAGTGCGCGTTGTACGCGCCGGTTGCAGACGACTTGGTAGCGAAGCTGATCTTGGACGGGATCCAAAACATCTTGGCGCAGAACGCCTTGCCCTCGGTGATGTTGACGCCGCGCTGCAAGCCCAGGTACTTCCACTTCCCGACCTTGGCACGTATCGACGGCTTGAGGCCGCGCATCGCTCGTGGCATGTTGATGCAGAAGCCGAGAATCTCGTACTCTGCGTCATCGCTGTCCTCGCCTGCGACTCCGAGGCTCTCCATGCCACCGATCCTGCCAAGGTTGGTGCGCACAGTGATGTCCACTGCGTTGCTGGCAGTGCGCTCTTGCAGATCGTCCTCGCTCGTGAACGGCTGGTTGCGCACGATGCTGTTGGCAGCCACCGGCCCGATGTCACGGACACGCAGGAGGCCGACGCGAATAGCCTGGCCATCGCTGCCCTTCGTGAAGCCGCCGTGCGACGTGTTCACATCCGGCGGCTCAAAGCGGAAGCCCTCACCGATGGCGGCTGCCAAGTAGCGAGGGTTCTTCGGGTACCTGTCGAGCAGAGAGACGAAGAACTCCTGGCCGTGATGCGCTGCCAGGTAGGCGTTCTTCTTTCCCAGGATGGAGTAGCTCGTGGCATGCCCACGGTTGAACGTGTAGCCCTGGAGCTTCTCCCACTCTGCCCACACTTCGTCGGCCTCGCCCTGCTCCCACAGCTTGTCAGCGTACTTGCGGTACGTCGGCTCAAACTCCTCAAACAACTGGCGCGCTCCACGGCCTGCACCCTTGGCGGTCTTGATCGCCTTATAGAGCTTGTCAATCTCCTCGCCGGTCATCCCCATCCCCTTGCCCATCTCCATGATCTGCTCCTGGTAGATGGCGATGCCGTACGTCTCGTCCAGGTACGAGGCCACCATCTCGTTCGTGCTGGCCCAGTCCTCCCGCCCGTGCTTGCGATTGACGAAGTGCTTGTCCAGCCCTGTGCGCGTCCCTGACGGCCGGTAGAGGGCATTGACGGCGACTAGCTCGTGGTCGCTCTCAGGCACGACCTCGATCAGACCACGGCGCTGCGTGGCTCCCTGGAAGGTATGCACCCCCTCAGTGCGTCCTTCCTGGAGGAGCTTGTACGTCGCCTCGTCCTTGGCATCGTAGATCCCAGGCTCCGTCGCCATGATCGCATCAAGCCAGTCCATGTCCTTGCCAAGCTGCCTGGCGATGTTGTGCATGATCGAGAGTGTGTCCAGCCGGAGCAAGTCCAGCTTGAGGAAGCCCATCTCCTCGATCCACTTCATGTTGAACTGCGTGACCATTGCGTTGCTGGAGCCGATCCGGTACATCGGCACCCACTCGCTCAGCTTACGCTCCGGCGTACCGATGGCCAGGGCGCAGGCGTGCTGCGACACGCCACCGATCTGATCGAAGACCTGGCTGGCCTCTCCGTGGATGTCGATGCCAAGCTCCTCAAGCAGCCGCTCGTACGCATCCTCGTCCTCGGCCACCGAATCAGAGTCCGACTGGCTTGGCAGGAGCTTCGTGTACTCGCTGATCTTCTCCTCCGGGACGCCATGCGCCTCCGCGATCAGGCGGAAGGCCGCACGGTTCTGGAGCGTGGTGAAGTTGCAGATCGGCACGACCTCCTGGCCAAGCTCAGCCATGTACTCCGTGACCATCTTCACCACGTCCTTGCGGCGGTGGCCCTCGATGTCGATGTCCACGTCCGGGAACTTGGCAGAGGCCGGGTTGACGAAGCGCTCAAACATGAGCTTGTAGTGGATGGGATCAATCTCGGTGATGCGCAGGCAGAAGTTGACAAGACTGTTCGCAGCGGAGCCGCGCGTCCAGGTGTACGTGCCACTGTCCCGGCACAGCCGGATGATGTCGGCGTAGATCAGGAGGTAGTGCCCGAACTGCGACATCGCCTCTAGCTCGTAGTCGAAGCGCTCCTGCGCTGCCGTGCCGTACTTGGCAACCATCGACTTGAGCCTCGGCTTCGCACGCCGTCTGATTTCTGCCACCGGATCGGAGTACGGCGACCTTGGCAGTGCGTACGAGAAGTTGTCCAGAGGATCCAGCTTGATGTCGGCCTCGTCCACGATGGCCTGGATCGACTCGATGGACTCCTTGGCAGCCCACGGCGGCAGCGTCTCGGCCAGCCGCTCCATCGACTGCATGTAGTTCGTCCAGTACCCGTACTGCGCTGCGTACCCGGTCGCCACGTCCTGCGTGGAGCGGGCACGGTAGTTGTCCTGCTTGCTGTGATCCTTGCGCGCCAGCATGCCAAGGTGAGCGGCGCGCTGGCGGGGGTGCTGGTAGTGCGAGTCGTTCGTGATGATGACCGGGATGCCGAGAGTAGCTGCCAAGCCGAGAAGGCGCTCACGCACGGCGTTCTGATCCTCCACGAAGTTCTCGTAGTGAGCGAATCCCTGGCCGAGAAACTTGTCAGCCCCGTGGTTCTGTAGCTCCACGTAGAAGTTGGGGAACACCGCCTGCATCGACTCCAGGTAGGAGGCGGCGGCGTAGTCGGCTGCCTCGTTCTCGTGGACTAGACACTGGCAAAGCTCCCCACCCATGCAACCTGACAAGATGACGTTGTGGCTCAGGTTGTATGGAGCCAGGTCGATCATGCGCTCGATGGAGATGCGCGGCCCGTTGTAGTACAGCGGCCTCTCCATGCTGGCGCTCACCCAGGCCACGAGATTCTTGTAGCCCTCGGTTGAGAGTGCCAAGACGGTCAGGTGACGGCGCTCCTTGAGCACGTCCTTGTTCCCGTCTACGAGGTAGTCCTCCGGGGTGACATACATCTCGCATCCGAGGATCGGCTTGATCCCCGCCTTGGTAGCCTCCGCATACAAAGCCGGAGCGCTGCCAAGCCACCCGTGTTCGGTGAGCGAGACAGCGCTCCAGCCCAGTTCCTTCGCCCGACTCACCACGTTTGCAGGACTGGAGAATCCATCCCACGTCGAGTAGCCGGAGTGGACATGGAAGTCGGGCGCGTTCATGTTCTACTTCTCCTCGTCGCCGTTGTCGTCGTCCGGCTCCGGCTCTGTCGGCTCCGGCTCCGGCTCTGGCGCTGTTGGTGTCGGTGTCTCTGCCACGTTCCCTCCTTTCGACTTGGTAGGCATCAGGCTGCGGCCTTTCGCTTGGCCCTCGGCTTACCCGCCAACTGCTCGTGAAGCTCCTGCCCGACGTTGGTGCGCAGGCTCGGGAACTTGGCACTGAGCGACGGCGACTTCTTGATCTTGACCATGAACTTGTCAGGCTCATCGGCCCGGAGCGTCTTGGGTGGCTCATCGGGCTTGAAGGGGTTGCGGATCTGCGTACCCTTCTTCCGTCCCGCCTTGACCACCGGCTCAAAGGAACACAGGCCGGTGAGATTGACCTTGTACCCCTGGATGATGCAGTCCGTCACTTCGTCCTTCAACGCCGTGAGGAACTTTCTGATCTGCGACTCTGGCGTGCCAGGGAGCCGCAAACCAATCTCGTGGATCAGATCCCCTTCGTTCAGTGAGATTGGCCCCTTAGCCATCTTGTCACTCTCGCTTCGTTTCGGGATGATTCCGGGGCGGTAACGAGCGCCAACTCCCACCGCCCCGGAACTTGTCAGTCCTACTTGCCCTTGCCCCTCGCCGCACCCGCCGCAGCCGGGGTGCGCTTGCGCGTGGCAGGAGCAGCGGTCTTGCGACCCTTCGCCGGAGCCGGAGCCTCGTCTTCCTTGAGGGTCGGCACCTTGGTAGCCACCATGTCGCCCACGGTGTCCTTCTCCGCAGAGAGGATGATGACGCTGCCCTCCTCGTAGTCCGCGAAGTCCACCTTGCTGGCAGGCCCGCGATCCAGGAAGTAGAGCGTGAATGCCAAGTCCAACTCGTCAGACTTGACCTCCATCGTGCTGGAGCCTACGTCGATGCTGACGACTTCAAACTCCGCATCCTCCAACTCGTCAGGAAGCTCGTTGTCGGCAACCGGCTCCTCGTCCTCGTCCGGCTCCTCCTCGATGGTCGGCTCCGCGCTGAGCACGAAGTCGCCATCGGGATCGGACTCGTACGAGATGGTGAGCGCCTGTCCTTCCTCCAACGACTCCAGGGAGAAGGAGATGTCGGCGTTCGTCCAGACCTTGGCAGGCCCGTCGTAGTCGTCGCTCGTCACCATGACGAAGTTGCCGTCCTCGTCGGCCTCGTCCACGACGACATCCAGATCGTCGGCCTCGGTGGGCCACTCGTCCTGCGCCGACTTGCGCTTGCTATTCGTGCTGGCCTTGCCCTTGGCAGGCGTCGGCTCGTCGTCGTCGTCCATCGCGTTGACGGCGCGAGCCACTGCCAAGCCTTCCATGGCCTTGTTGAGCCGGTTCGTGACCATGGTGTCGTAGTCCACGCCCGACGCCTTGAGCGTCTCCCTGACCGCCGTCTTCGTCATCGGCTTCTTCTGCTTGGCAGCCAGGAGGTAGTTGCCCCTGTCGTCCAGACGAGAGACGCGGAACTGCACGCCGATGGGTGACTCGTCCTCGGCGCGCATCTCCGTGATCTGCTTGATGACAAGACTGTTGGCCCGGAAGCTCCGAACCTCGCCCTCGCCACCGTTCAAGTCTGCGCCCTTCTCGTCCTTGACCACGAGCCAGGCGGTGTAGGCCACGTCCCGTGGCTTGTCACCGTCCTCGCACAGCGGGCAGTCGTCGCCAGCGCACGGGACGGAGCTACCGCCCTTGCCACTGGGAACCCAGTGCTGGAGGTACTCGTAGTACCCCTGCTCGTCCTTGGCAGGATCGCCGTCGAACAAGGCAAATCCGAGGAAGTTCTCCCCCTCTACCAAGTCGATGAATCCGGCGCTGCCAGTCCTGCGGTCTTCCTCGTCACGGACGCGCTTCGGCGTCCATTGTCTCGCTCTCGGCATATCTCTAACCTGCTTTCCTTGTCAGTCCCGCGTTTCGGGCTTTTTGCAAAAACACTGCCAAGGGGATTGCACGATCAATGCTGCGTTCGGCAAGCTCCCTCGTCATTTCGCCTGGATCTGTCTTCCCACGCGAGTACCGACAAACGAACTGAGGCACTTTGTGGATGCGAGCTTGGCATTCCAGGATGTTCTCCAGTCCTGCGCTGTCCCTATCGAAGAACAGGTAGATGCGTTTCGGGCCTAGCTGGTCGATCACTTTCAACTGCTTCGTTGAGATGCCACTGCCAAGAATCGCCCCGGCTGTGTGAACGCCAACTTGATGAAGCCGCACAACATCTAGCGGGCCTTCACACAGCACGAGGCCATGAGACTGTATCGACTCACGATCACACATGCAAGCGCCAAAGAGCAGGGAAGTCTTGATCGCTCCCTCTGTGTAGAGGTACTTCTGACGCTCCAGCCCGTCGATACGGCGGCGGATCAGGAAGCGGAACGTGCGGTGCAGATCGTATGCGGGGATAGTGATTCGCTCTGCATCCTCGTCCCAACCGATCTGCCACTTGCCACGGCTGTTCGCTTCGATCCCGCGTGTGTCGAGCCACTCTCGCGCCGACCTTGGCAGGTATGTGAACGCGCCACCATCTTGTGCTCGTTGATCCTGCGACACCGCATCGTCGTACCCGAAGGACTTGCGCACGCCGGGAGTGCCGAAGCTCTTTAGGTCGCCATCCCTGACAGCACGCGAATGCTTGAGGATGGCTTGCCTAGACTCCTTGGCAGTACAGCCGGTGATGACCTGGATCGCGTGCTCGTAGCTGCCGCTGATCCCGCACTTGGCAAAGCAGTGGACAAGCCCCTGCTTGGTATTCACCTGGAAGTGGCGCTTGAACGTGTCGTGCTTCGGATTCGGGCACACCGTCTTCGGGAGGTACATGGGCGGTGGATGCTCGATCCCCGGCGGGATGTCGATGTACTGGCTCCAGAGTGCCAAGACATCAATGTACCGGCCAGCGAAGATCACTCGTCGTCCTCGTCCGGCTTGTAGTGCTCCGAGTTGGCCCACATCTCCGCGTACACCATGTCGGGATCCTCGCCCTTGGCACAGCGCCGGAAGGCAAGGAGCAAGTCCATTCCGGAGATGACATGCCAACCCAGGTCGGCGTCTTCGGTTTCGATGTACTCACTCATTACTCAGTAGGCTCCTCTGCCAAGCTGTCGCCACGCAGGAGCGCTGCCGCAAAGGCATCGCCGTTCTGTGCCCGGTACTGCAACTCCAGCGTCCGCTCCGCAGCATGATCGACGGGCTGCGGATCGTAGTTGGGCACGTTCACGAGGCAGCATTCGTCGTACGTGTCGTAGGCCATGGACAACAGCGCGTCGGGTACTTGCTTGCGAAGCTCCAGAAGCTTCTTGCCAAGTAGCTCAGGGTCGCGCATGTCCCTCGGAGGAGGCGGCGGCGTCGGGGGTGGGACGGGCTTAGGTTGTTCCACGGCGAGTGACAATCTGGACACCTTCCTTGCGCACATCCTTGGCACCCTTGATCTTGGGATCGGCCACCCGCTTCTGCGGGTTGCTGATCGCCTCGTTCGTGTTGATGATCTTGTCACCCTCATCGGGTGCCACGCTCTCGTAGTTCTGTGGGTCGTCAGGCATTGGGCCTCCTTTTGTTCTTGGCAGCTTCCAACTGCTCGTTCTCAACAGCCTCCGCTTCGTCAAGACCCTCATCGTAGTAGCTCCAATCCGGCGCATTGTCGTACTTGGTAACGCCGGTATTGGCATCGAAGTAGACCTCGTAGCGGAACCCCTGTCCGAACCGGCTCTTGCTGCACCGCACGATCAGGCGGCGCTCCTGGCTGACGTGCTTGACTCCGATCACGTAGTCGCTCAGGTGGTTCAGTTGCTTGCTCCCGAAGCCACCCGCCTTGTGCGGAGCGTCCTCGCGGGCACGGATGCTGTCGCCCTCGTGCGCCTGGTTGGAGAAGACGATGGGAACGTGGTAGCGCTCGCTCAGGACGTGGAGGCTCTCCGCGATCCATGCCGTCTCCTGCCAAGTGTTGCCCTCGCGGTGGTAGCGCACCGGCTTGAGCAGGTAGATGGGATCCACGAGTACCAAGTCCAGGTCAAGCTCCACGATCCTGTCCTCGATGTACCCGACGCCCATCTGATCCTTCATGCCCGTGCCTGCCAAGAGATGAATCTGCCCCGGCATCTCCCGCAGGTACTCGCAGAAGCGCTGGTACGCCTTGAGGTTGAAGCCCTGCCGGTGCATGAGGGCGCGGTTGCGGAAGCTGTGCTTGATCCCAAGATCGAGCTTGACCATCGGGTCGGCGCTTGCCAAGGTGTGGTAGCGGCACCGAGTCTCATGGGCATTCTGCTCCGGCGAGAAGATCCCCACGTTCTTGTGCTGCTTCTTGGCGTGCCACCCGAACGCGACCATCTTGTAGCTCTTACCTTCCCCTGTCCTGCCAAGCACTTCTATGAACTGGCCGGGGAGGAAGCCGCCGAGATGGTGGTCGAGCCAGGGGTCGCCGGTCAGCACGCCAATGGTCATTCCCTGCTTGGCAAGGATCATCCCCTGGCGCATCTCCTCAACCACCGGCTCCCACTCGTCCAGGTCGATGTCGCCCAGGGGCATGTGCTTGCGGGTGACGGCCGTGAGCCTGTCCCGCATCTGCATCGCCACGTCCACGGCGTTGTCCTTGTTCACGCTCTCTGCCAAGGTGGCCAGGATCGTGTTCACTTCTTCAAACGCACGTTCTTCTTTCAACTCCTGTGCCAAGTCCTCGATGCTCTCCCGTGGCATCCGCCACTCAAAGTCCGGGAAGCGCTCCGTGAAGACACGGCGGTTCAGGGTCTTGCGCCTGCCAAGACGATTCTCGATCCAGACGAACTCGTCCTCGTAGATCGGAAAGTCGGCACGGGAGATGCCATTGGAGTACAGCTTACGAAGGGCGGAAGCTCCGTCCTTCACGAGCACGGTGATTGTGAGCGATTCAATGCTCATGGCCGACAGCTTGGCACTTCGGGTGATCCACCTAAAACCCCCACCCGTCCAACTGGGTACCTTCGGTACCCACGCGCATGCGTACGCGGGAGAGCTTTCATGCAAATCACGTTTCTTCTATCCAAAATACTGCACAGCAGAGAAAACACTGCCAAGCTGTTCATCTCAAGACCTCGGTGCAAACGATCATGGCCTTCTTGAGCCAAACCCTTGTCACTCCATCAATAAGGATCTGGATGTCGTACCTGTCCACTTGCTCGATCAGGCCGACGACGGTTCCGTCGTAGTCAAGATCGTCTTCGTTGGATAGGTACGTCTCGCAGGCCAAAGCAAATCTCACCCTCGTGCCTTCGTTCTTGGCACGGAACAGGTCTTGGTCGTATCGGCTGTGCTCTCGCTTCTTCACTGGCCGTGCCACTGGAGGCGCACTGCCATCGTCATTGGTTTTGACTGCCAAGTCAACTCCTTTGTGTTCGGGAACGGTCGGGGAGTAGAAAGCGGGCCTCGGCCTTAGCAGAGGCCCGCTACCTCCCGAACCGGAGGAATGGCCCAGTCTACCGATTCAGGTGGGCAAGTCAAGCACCCTCTGTGCGGCCACAGGAAGCTCTGTGCGGCCACAGGAGTGTCCAAGGCGATACTTGACCCACCCTGGACGCCAGAGGCCGGGGGAAGGCGGGACAGCACTCCCCCGGCATGGCGCGTTCCGCCGTCTAGCGAGAATCGACGGCGAACTTGTCAGGATGTAAGATCCCACCCCCACAACAAGCCGATCAACAACACGATGAAGATGCCCCACACGGGCAGTGCTCCATAGAAAGCCGGTGGCACGTTCATGTACCTCCCTCCTATACGCCACACATCCGGCGCGTGTTCGGCCACGGCCCGAAGCCACGGCCGGAGTAGTAGGCGCGAGCCGCAACCTCGATCTGCGCATCGGCAGGCCAGTTGTGTGCCCACCCGTAGCGTCGAACGTAGTCGCGGCCGTACGCCAGCATGAAACTCTGATCCATCTGCAATCCACCGTAGTAGCCATTGCCGGTGTTACTCGTCCATGCACCCTCGTACCGATGGATGCACATGAATACTTGTTTGAGCCAACTTGGCACTTCTCTCTTTGCCTGGGCTGCTTGTCCCGTTGCCCCTCCAAGGGCAACCAGGAGGAGCACGGTTAGTATCAGCTTGCGCACTTGGTAGGAACCTCCCGATTTGCTGACTAGGCGCTGCCTCTACTACTTGGCAGTGTTGCTAGTTGTTGATCTAGGTACCTCCTTTTTTCGTGGGCACGTCAGCGCGCCAGGCGGCAAGATGCGAGGCGACGTTGGCGTAGATAGATGCGGCCGAGATGAACGCGATGGAGTAGATCCACCCCGTCCAGATCGCAATGGGTATCACAACCAGCCATGCGATCATCAGCCAGAAGTTGACAAGCCGCCATATCACCGTAGCTTCTTGATCCGAACTGTCGGCGGGACAGGACGGTCACGGTTCAAGCGCACGTCGATGATCGCCTGCCGCCTGCTTGGCAGCGTGGTTCCGTGCGCGTACGTGGAATCGACAAGCTCGCGCATGTTCGTGCCGACTCCCCACTCGACGGCCTTCTGCACGAAGATGCGTCTTCCTTCCTCCGGGCCGTAGTCGTTCTGCATTCGCGCCCATGCCAGCTTGGCACCTTCCGAGTAGCTCTCCGGGAGAACGCCAAGCTGGAGCAGTTGCTCCGCAGCTTGTTCAAGGTCGCGTAGGCTCATCCTTCTCCTGCTCCGGCCAGTAGGTTTGAGTCGATTCCTCGTCCATCGAGAGCGGCGGTCGTGCGTATCCGTGCTCAGGCGGGACGGGCTTGAGGATCGTCGGCTGGATCACCGGCGGCTTGGCAAGACTCATAACCGTGAACGCTCGCAGGATCATCCAGACAAGGGCCACGATCCCGACGACGGCTACGGCGAACATCCCGAACGTGTAGGCGTCGGCATCCACTATGCAGCGTCCTGGCGCGGCGGTGTCTCGGGCACATACGGCGGTTTGTTCGGCACCTGGAACACGGCCACGAGTCCGACGAAGAACGCAATCAGCGCCGTGAGTCCTTCCGACCATGACAAGCCACCGGAGACGAATCCGGCGACAAGTGCGCTCAGACCAGCGACGATGGCCGCGATGAACGCCTTGGCATACGGTGCGACTTTCTCAATGCCTGGCATCTTTCTCCTCTCGCTATATCACCACGAGCATGCCCTCAACGAAGGCACGCAGTTCGGCTATGGACATGTCATTCGTAATCTCGTGGCGAGGATGCAGGATCACGAGCTTGGCATGCTTCGCATCTTTCAAGACGACACGGAACTGCCGACCCATGATTCTGCCAAGCTCGCGCACAGCTTTGCGCAGCCCCCTTGGGTTATCCCAATCCGATGTTCGGACAACTCCTGGAGCCGCCATCTGCGTTACTCGTCCAGGATACAGGTTAGGATCGACGTGTGCCCTCCAGGCGTGTTGAAAATAACCTTCCCGAAGGTCGATCCAGTAGGGCATTGAGATGCGCCACCACCCGGATCGCCCTTGTCACCCTTTGGGCCGGGTGGCCCTGCTGGCCCTGCTAGCCCTGTCGCGCCGGTTTCGCCCTTGTCACCTTTCGGCCCCGGCGGGCCTGCTGGCCCTGGCTCACCCTGTGGCCCCGGCGGGCCTGGCACCGTACTCGTGCCAACCTCAATCGTCACCGTCTTGGTAGGTTCCTGCGATCCGATACCGAGAGCAGTCGCCGTCAGGAAGCCACAGCCTGCCGCCAGTACCATGCCCGTTCCGATCCCTGCCAAAGTTCCAGGGCCGAGTCCTTTCAGGAAGTCGATGAACTGTCTAATCACCCGTCAGCCGCCTTTCTGCGAGGGCTGGACACGTCACGAAGCTCATACTTGGTACCCGCCTTGAACGCGGTCACCATTTCCTCGATGCGCTCGTTGCAGTTGTCATCCGCCTTGTGCTTGGATCGTCGCAGAGTAAGCAGCACAGCGATCACTGCCGACATTCCTGTCAGGAACGCGCCCCAGGCTGCGGGGTCGGTTGGGAAAATGAAGGCGACTGGCATCTCACTTGTTCTTGGCAACCACGTACTCGTTGTCTTCCCACCAAAACTCAGGGATCGTGCTTGGCACGTTCGGGCGCTCACCCTGCTTGTTGTTCGCCAGCCAGTCGATCCAGTCCTGCTCGCCTTTGCTCATCCCATGATTGGTGGCCACGGTGTGGATCTGCTTCTGTGCATCCCAGGCCCACCCAGGGATCGCCTCCGGCGTACCAGCCGGTCGCCTGGCCGGATCCCTGCTTGTGTTCTCGTACCAGTTGATCCACGGCCAGAACCAGGCTGGTAGCTCATCCATCTGATTGTCTCCCTTCCCTGCCAAGTGAACTCCGACACGCGAGCGGAATGCGTTGTTGTCGAAGTGCGTAGCAATGTCGATCTTGCGGCTTGGTGCCCACTCACTGTGGCTCACCACCTGTTGCTCGTTGGTCGTGCCCTTGATGACGGCTGCCACACCGCGTGCCAAGATTTCGATGCGATCAGGAGGTAGCGGCGACGTTCCCGTGTGCTCGCACTCCACGCCCCAGGCGGTGCTGTTCCCTGTCATGCCACGGCAGGAGCCGCCGTCCGGGATCCCGGCGTGGTTGGCACGCCCGGAGGCCACGACGTAGGCCACGTTGTCGTAGCCGAGGTACCAGTTGCACAGCGGGCCGGAAAGGTCGGAGCGGCCACGGACACAGATCAGCAAGCTTGGCGTCTTGTACCCGGCAGATGCGGGCGGGCCTGCGGTGTGGTGGACGACGTGCCCACGCGGGTTGAAGAAGGCATCGCCACGCGATTGCCAGTCCGCAACCTCCCTGACTGCCAAGCCGGCCGAACGGAGACGGTTGGCAATGCCAAGATCACGTCCCACGGCGACTCGCCTCCTCCTTCTCTGTCCACGACTTCTGTTCCTTGCCCTTGGGTACCAAGAGCTTCTCCGTCTCCTCGTCGCTGGCCGGGTCGAACTCAAGCTCGCACCCGTCCAGATCGTCCTTGTCCTTCTTGTCAGCCATGATGCTCCTCGTGGTGATCGCCGTTCCTCTGAGCTTCCAACTCCTCGATCCGCGTCTGCATCTCGCGGCGCTGTGACTCGCTCAGATTGAGTGCGTTCTCCAGCATGTCGATGCGCACCGCCTGCTTGCCTGCCAAGAGGTAGAGATGAACGTTCTCGCGGTTCAACTCCAATGTCGAAGCCTGTTGGTCGATGTCCTGTGCTTCCATGTCCCGCCTTTCTTGTCAGCTTGCGTACTTCGGGACGAAATCGTAGTACGCACCAAGTCCCTGTGTGAAGCTGCTATTCCAGCCACCGTCGATAGCCCAACGGAGTAGCTGCAATCCTTCTCCCCCGTTCACGTTCCACGGGCCTGCCCATCCGTCGTAAGTCGAACCATTGTCGAAGAACACATACTCACCGCCACCGAGTACGAATGCCAAGTAGACGTGGTTGTGGTCAGAACCTCCTTCTAGCCTGCTCCAATGCATCTGGAAGCGCATTTGGTAGTACGTCGGGTTTGGATTCCCCGGCAACCAAAGAGTCGGATACGCACCAGCACCTTCGCCAACTGCATCCCACCATGACGCGCCAGCGTTATGCAGCGAGCCATTCCAGCGATTGTCATAACTCACGCATCCCGAACGGTAGCTCGTCCAGCCGGTGAACTCCTCATCTTCCCACCACTGCATCAGATTGCCCCAGTTGAGCCAGCCTGCACCCGGCGCAGAGTTGCTCACATAGACACTGATCGAATGAGTAGCTTGGTAGCCTCTGGCATCGCGTGCGATGGCGGTGATCGTGTGCCAGCCGTTGCCGTAGAAGTGTGTGTCCAGTCCAACCGAGCCGCCAGGGCCAACCTCGCCGCCGATGTTGGCACCGTCCCACTGGTACTGGATGCCAACCACCCCGTAGTTGTCGGAGCTACTCGCCGCAATCGTGATCGTGTTGGCAACGGTGGCTCCGTTCCCAGGACTGTAGACGTTGACGGACGGCCCGTACAGATCCAGGTGTGGGGGTGACAAAAGTCTCATACTGCCAAGTTCCCTGAGACGGCCCACTCGTCCGTAGCCAGCTTGACAAGGGTGGCCAGCGCAAACTGACCGATGAACCTCAAGCCGGGGGTATAGCGCAGTGTCACGCCACCCGCAGCGGCAATCGTCGTGTTCCCCGGCCCATACTGCATGACGTTGATGATCGTTCCGACCGGGAAGGCTACGCTTCCGTTACTTGGCACCGTGAGCGTGTTGGCACCACCGACGTTCATCCGAACCATGCCACCGGCATCTGCGAGTGCCAAGGTGTAGTTGCCGCCCTGGATGCTCACGTTGGACACGCCAGTAAGCCGGATGTCGTTTCCAGCGCATGCGTTGTTGACACCCGTGCCCAAGGCTCTGAGAGCCTCTGTGGCGGGCGCGGCGCTCACGGAAGGCTTGAGAGTGTTGGAAAGCTCCGCAGCCCCTACAACGCCGTCCTGGATCGTCCTGGCGTCCACTGCGTCCGTGGCGATCAAGCTGTTCGTGATGATGCTCGCCGTGAGTGGCACCGAAACGGGCTGCCAGTTCGGGGCGGCATCGCTGCCCTTGTTCCACTCGATCTGATTCGTGGTCGTGTTGAGGATGATGAGGCCGTACGGGCGCGATCCTGCCGCGATGGCGTCTCGCTGCGCCGTCGTAAACGTGCCTGCGTACAGACCACCAAGCGCACGCAGGATGCCATCGGTGCGCAGCGCCGACGTGAAGCGTGCGTCGAGCGTCCCGTACTTGACAAGCTGGATCGCGCTGTCACCAAGACGCACAGTTGCCAAGTCGATGGTCTGTGCGAAGTTGGCTTGATCTGCTTTCATGTCCTGGATCGCGTTCATGTCACCGGCATACAGCCGACCATTCGGCGCGATCCCTGTTGCATCGAACGTCTTGTACCGGCTCATGCGACTCCGATCCCTTGGTTATAAAGCTCCGTGATCTGCGCTTGTGACAAGGCGTAGTTCCAGACCCCTACCTCGTCAATCCTTCCATCGAACCACTGGCCACTGCTACCGCCAATCTCCAAAGCCGCCCCGCCTTGTAACAGAGGAAGGTTGCGTGCTTCGGCCGTCTGTACCAAGCTGCCGTTCACGTATGTTCGTATCTTGTCACCATCGAAGGTGGCTGCGACGAAGTACGTCGTGCCTGTGGAGATGAGCACCGGGCTTGTCGCATTGTTGTTGTACGCATCGCTAGTCACTACTTCGACGTAGACACTTCCGGCAGCGAGTGACAAGGCATAGACCCCGCCTTGGATGAGAATGCGCCGCAAGCCGCTCACCGTGTCAGGCCGAATCCACGCCGCCATCGACACATGATGAGTCGGACTGTTCGGTACCGAGTGTGGCGCAGAGAGGTAGTCATTGGTGCCGTCGAAGTCGAAGCAGCCGCCGCCTGCTGCCAAGCTGTGGATCAATCCCGGTGTGGCCACGGTCGCTACCCCGCCGTTGACCGTAGCGTTGTTCCCGTACCCTGACGTGTCATTGCCATCGGCTGCCGCAATGTAGTGGGCCACCGGCTGCGTGTTGCGCATAGCCTTGGCATAGTCGAGTACGTCCGTCACGCTGTTGTTGATCGTGATGTTGGCAGAAGTCGGCGCAGGCGTGATCCGCTTCAACTCGCGGAGCATCACCGCCACGTCCGGGGTGATCGTGTTGAGGATCTGAACCTCGTAGGCGAAGTTGCGTACGTCCTCGTAGACGCGGTAGCTCGACTTGAGCGCGATGGTGTCCGCGTAGAGCGGACGGCCAGCGGAGTCCATGGCGATCCCATCCGTGCCGAAGCTCAACGACTCAGCGAACGTGGCGTTGATGTACTGCTCGATCACGCGGTCGCGGCGTGTGCGCGTGAACGGCCCCTTCTCGTACCTTGTCAGGATGGTCGCACGCCGGTATGCCTCCGGGACGCCGGACACGTAATCCGCAGGAATCGCCGGGATGCCAAGCATCTCCTCCCACTCTGGCATGTCGGCCACGTTCACCGTGCGTGGATCCAGGTTGATGTACCACTGTGCCAAGGCGTTGGCGATGTTGAGTTGCAGATGCTCCGCGAAGACATGTCGCACCTGGCCCCAGTACGAGAACTGATCCTCCGGGAACAGGCCCGGAGGCTCGTTGTCGATCAGGTCGCGCTCGATGTCGTAGTACAGGTCTTCGTCGGGAAGCGGATAGCTTGTCATCTAGTTCACCGTGATCGTGCCTGCGACGGCCTTGTGGTTGGCAGCAACGGGCACGTCGGCTGCGGGTGTGTTGACTACCAAGGTGGCGATGCCTGGCAAACCGAAGACGGCATGCGCGATCCCCTCGCGGTAGATCGTGCCGCCAACCGGCTGCGTGTTGATGTAGTCCTGGACGGCTCCGTTGACGGAGGCTGTCACGTCGGTCAAGCCGTAGCCCGGATAAAGCGTGAGCGTGACCGTGACGGCCACCACGTCCGACGTGAACGTGCCGACGTGGATGACGACGTTGGCGATGTCCCTGGCCGTCAGATCGGCCTGGACGGCTGCGATGGTGTCCGCAGTCGGAATCGCTCCGTTCGGCCCGGAGATGCGCACGGTGACATGCCCAACCGTGGGAGTGCCAAGATTGTCGTTCTCGATCACGGCCGCAGTCTCCACTCCGGCGATGGCCTCGGCCCACACCTTGAGGTCGAGCGCCGATCCTGACTTGGGAGCACGCACCCACTCTGCCAGCTTGGAGCGGTACTGCTCGATGTCCTCGTCATCGGAACCGTTCGTGAAAGCTGCCAAGTTGGTGACGGACGTGAGGCCGGGAAGGGTGGAGACGAAATCCGTGACCGTGCCGGGTGCAACGTTGTACTCCGTACCCGTCTCGTCCGATTCTGCCGTCACCGTCAGGCGCTCTGCCGTGGACACTTCGGGCGGCAAGCCTGTCGCTGCCAAGCCACTGTCCTGGAGCGTTGTTGTGGAGTTGTTGTTGAGCGCCGCGTCGGCTCCCGTCACATGCTGCCAAGCTCCACCATCGACGCGCCGGTAGAGATGCCGCGCCGTCGTACCCGGCCCGCCAAGCGGGATGTTGGACAGGTCGATCCTGCGGCTGGCCGCAACTGCCAAGGCATTGGAGACAGCACCGATGGTCGTCTCACCCTCGATGGTCAAGAACGTGACGGCGTATTCGTACGTGCCTGCTGCCAAGCTACCGGCGGCAGCATCCACTGTGGTCGGAGCCGTCGGGATCCCAGGATTCGGAAGCGTTCCGCCGACCGTGACGGAGAAGATCAGCGCTTCGTCGCTGGCCTGTGGTGCGGCAAGCTGCGTGTTGACCGGGACTGGCGTACCACCCTGACCGGAGACGAGTACCAAGCCGGTCGATGGCGTGCCACCCTTGATCGGCCGTCCGAACATCTCGCCCTGGCGTAGCAGAGCCACGCCGCTGGCCGTCTGGATGAACATGTCGTTGTGGAGAAGCTGGTTTGCCAAGTACAGCCCCTCCACGCTCGTGGCCATCGTCGCCACCCATGCGTACCACACCGTGTCTGGAGTGAGGTTGGCATCCGGGAACCGAGCTTGAAGCGCGCCAGTAAGCTCAGCAACGATGGAGTCGCGGTTGCGGTAGACAACTTCTGCTTGCGCTGCCAAGCTACTCACCCACTCCCAGGGTTGTCGTTGTCGTCAGAGCGTCGGCCGGATCCTCGCTGTCTTCGATCATCGCATACGTGATCGTGATGTTCACCTTGCGAGAATCGTCTTCGTCTATCGAGACTGACACGTCATGGACGATGATGTCTGTCATCGGCTCCAACGCCTCACGCACGGTAAGCTCAGCCGTCTGCTGCGCTCGCGTGTCCGGCATCCGCAGCATGTCGTAGAGACGACTGCCAAGCGACGGATCAACGTCCCACATTCCGTAGTGGACACGAAGGCGCACACGAATCCGCTGTTCAACCACGCCCTGCCCGGTGCGCACACTCAAGTCCGAGTTGGGCGAAACGATCAGGTCGCCCGTGTTGTAGTCGATGGCGAGGTCGGTTGCCAAGCTATACCTCCCCTAGCCAGTAGTCCTTGCTCTGGATCACGCCGACGCACATCGGGAAGCGGAAGGAACCACGAGGGTTGAGCACGCAGACCATCTGCCCAACGCTTGGCACGATGACCGTCGTGTGGAAGGCGTCGTTCTTCTGTGTCTTGTCACCACGGTGCTCCTTGCGTGTGACCCATGGGCTACCCGGTGACTCGTTGCCGAGAGGCACCGAGTCCATGTACTCAAAGCTGTGGCCGAAGTAGACGAGTGGGATTGCCAAGTCACCAAACTCCTTCAACCACACGAGCTTCTTGACGGCATCGCGCTTGACGACTTTGCCGAACGTGACTTCGCGTGGCTTGGCCTCGCGACGGATCGCATCGTAGATGGCGTTCCAGATACCGCTTGGCAGTTCGGTGAATGTCATACTCACGATGTCGGTTTCACTCCCCAGTAGGCACAGATGCCTCGGTAGATCGCCTTGCCAAGCTCATTGCGCTTGGTATCGAGATATGTCCCATCGCTGGAACGACCGCACTCCAGAATGACGGCTGCCTTGGCATTCGGGACGTGATTCACGTTGTCCGGCGCTGCACGTAGATCGCTTCCCCAGGCGTAGTAGCCCCATCCAGTCGCACCGGCTGGCGTGCCACCGAAGCCGGTGTTGTCCGTCAGACGGGATGGTGCGCCCTCGATCTTGAGAATCTCGGCAGCGATGGCGTCAGCAAGCTTGGCAGATTCCGTAGACATAGCTTGCGGTCGCCCGTCCGTCGCCCCCCTCGTATAGCCAAAGAAGAATCCGCTTCCGGCGGTACCCCGATCATAGTGGATCGAGACGAACAACGAGCCGTTGTAGTCGATGTCGTCTGCGGCAGCCGCCGTAGCCCCCGCGCTCGCGTCCCAGGAAGTTCCCTTGGCAGGATAGAAGCCAGGCATGGCATCGAACAGAGCAAGAACACGATCACGCACTTGGACGGTGAACTCCGCTTCGCCAACGGCCCCGCTCTGAGTCTCATGGCCGTACGGCTGATCGTCGTGTGTGCCCTTGTCATGTCCAGCCTGGATCATCAAATAGTTGCCCACTGTGGGGAAGTCGTCTCCAGGATTCGGGTTGGCCCTACCAGCCGTCGTCCCGGCCGGATCGCGGGTGACAACCGCGTCCTTCCAGTCCACGAGACGGCGAGCGCCGATGTAGTGGCTGTCGTAGTAGCCGTTGTTGATGCTGCTGACCTTGACCACATCGCCGGTCGATGGATCGTGAACCATCCTCCCATCGCCCATGTATAGGCCAACGTGCTGCGGCAGGTTGTCACCGTGATCGAAGAACACGAGGTCGCCAATGAGCAGAGCATCCTTGGCAGGAGCAGGGAAGCGACCTTTCTCGTAGAGCGTGAATGTCGTCTCTCCGTGGCTCTTGCCGGACACTGGCTCGTCCAGCTTGGCACGCAGATCGGCAGATGCCGCCGCATATGCAGCAGTGACGAAGCTGGAACAGTCGTAATACGGGCCTGTGCCTCCCCACTCGTACGGATCGCCGCGCCGACGCAAAGCGAAGTTGATCGCCTTCTTGATGACATCCGGCGTGTTGGCAGGAGCCTCGTACGTCACCCCGTCGATGGTCGTCTTCGTCTGTGTGCCGACCGGCAACGTCTGTGAGGCCGACACCACCGTCTGCGCAACCGAGAGCCAGCGCTGATCTACCAAGCCCATCACGGCGTTGGCGTACTTGGCATTGGCGTCTGGATCCCGGCTCCCGTAATAGCGCTCGATCCCGATGCGAATGGTCTTGGGATCATTCGGGTTAGCGGCTGGCGGATTGTCCAGCTTGTCAGCCAACGCACGCGCAGCCGCCCGGATGTTAGAGCGAGGATTCCAGCGGCCACCCTCAAGCTCATCGTGCTTGGCAGCCCCATTCCAACCGTACTCGTCCGCCCACTGCTTGTAACCACGACTGACAAGCTGCATCGGCCCGACTGCCGTATCCGAGTCGGGATAGCGAGGACTGTCCGGGTTCTCCTTGTTGTTGGAGAACGTCAGCGAATACTTGTGACGAACATCGACACCTGACGGCTTGATCGGGCCAGCATGCGCACCCTCCGGCGTCTCGGCCTGCACCCCGATGGGATTGTCCCTCCAGTCGCCCGTGTTCTGCTTGAACTGGTCAAAGGACTTCCAGATCACATGGTTGATCGCGCCCTCTGTCGTGCCACGGACGTTGGTGAAGTTCGACTCGTGCTCACAGATCGCCAAGAGGACTGCCAAGAAGGTGGCGTAGTCCCAACCCTTGTCCGATCCCCATTCAGTTGCCGCCTGCTGGAAGGCATCGGCCCAAGGGAGCGGACGGCCGTCCGGCAGCGTGGCCTGCGAGAGAATGGCTTGCATAGAGCTTGGCACTTGTCTGTCGGCAGGCTCGTTCGGCTGGTTGATCTTGGGAGGATCGGGCACACGCTTGCTGACGGCAAAGCCCTTCTCGCGCAGACGCACGATCTGCGTGAAGCCGTCCGGGCCACCGATCCGTGACACGCCAACGACGAAGTAGAGGCCGTTCAGGTGCATGAGCGGGGGAGGCAAGTGCAAGCGTGCCATCTGATTCTGCGCGTAGACCTGGCCGTGGTCGTGAACGCCAAGCTCGATCTGATACGCGCCGACGATGGACTCGTAGACTTCCTCGTCCGCGTCCTCTCTGGCCTCGATGTTCGACTTGGCAGTGCTCGACGTGATGATCGAGAGCGGCTTGCGCAGCCAGTTCTTGATCGTCGGGTCACGCGACTTGGCATAGAACGGGGTGCCGGTCTTCTGATCCTCCCCGAACACCCACACTTCCGCCTTGCGCTGCTTGCTCGTATGCACGGAGACGACTTCCGGCATATCCCACACGCCGCGCGTGTCACCCTTGGCAGCTTGGCCGAAGAAGTACGAAGCCTTGTCACTGTGGTTGAGTTGAGTAACGTGAAGCTGCCCTAGTGGGCCAGTCCAGATGAACATGTCACGCATGCGGGCGATGCGGTACCAAAGCTCCCACTCCGTCTCCCCGCCGTTGGAGATGAGAGTGCCAATCTCGCGCATCCCGTGGATGGTCGTGTTCGTCAGGCCGATGGCGTGTGCCCGATCCCGGATGAACTCGCGCGGCCGGACGTGCTTCCATTTCCCTGGCGCAACGTCGGAGTCAACTGCCAAGGCCGACATGTCGCGCCCGGACAGGCTGTGGACGAAATCCCCCGTGTTGAACGAGATGTCGTCCACGATTCCCGTGAAGATCGGACGCGCCTTGCCCGACGGGCCTGCCAAGTAGATCGTGGCGCGCGTCTCCACGTCGCGGTCGGTCAGGTACATGAACTCTGCGTGCGGATCACCGAGGGTGAGACTGAACGAATCGACATCCCTGTCGAGCGCCGTCTCGGTCTGAAAGCTTGTCAGTTGACGCACAGGAAACTGGCGCGTGGCTCCACGTCCGAGAGTCGTCTGCAACATGGCGTAGGCAGAACGATGCATTACCAGTAAAGTCTCGTCCCGAGAGGGATGTGATAGTCAGGCACCTTGGCAGTAACGATGCCCTTCTTACGAAACCACTTCTCGTTCTTGTCGTAGATCACTTGCCACTTCGCAGCACTGCCAAGCTTCCAGGCTGCGATCTTGCGCAGCGTGTTGTGCTTGGAATCGACCTTGAGGCTGCGAGCGCCAGGCTGTGCTCTCCCGGTACCGGGCGCACGGGGAACCTCCAACTGTGGCACGTCATCGGACTTCCCGGCCCCCTTGGTAAGACCGATGCGCACGAACTCGATTTCGTACGTGAGGTCTTGGCTGTTGTCCTCCATCGCGTGGCTGAACCTGGCGCGGGCTACCACCACACGCTGCGCGTAGGCCAGGATGTGCGGGACGTACAGAATCTTGCCAAGCTTGGGTGTCTTCTCGTAGACGATCTGCCGGAGCGCACGCAGGTTGTCCGGGCCGCTCAATCCGGGGAAGTTCCCGGACATCAAGAAGCGCTCCTCGCCAAGATGTGTCACGTCAACGGCTACGGCATTGTCTCCAATGAAGCGATGAATGCCAAGCTGTGGCTCGATGGTGAGGTCGAACGACTCCAGGCCAAGCGGCCAGATGAACGCAGGGCCGTTGAACTGAGAGCTTGTCGCCAGCCACGGCCGGTAGAAGTGGACGCCGGGGTTCGTGATGTAGCTGGCAGTGTCGTTCTTGGCACCCCGGTCGAGGTACGGATTCCACGGTGCCTTGCTGTTGGCCTTGGAAAGCTTGAATGGGAAGCTCTGTGGCATCAGGGTGTCCTACTCTGAGATGTGGTTGCTGCGCCTCCCTGGGCGCGTGACTTGCCCTTGTACGTCGGCGCAGGCTTGGCAACCGTGAACTTCATGGGCAGTCCCTTCTTCGTCTCCACCGTGATCGTACGGCCCTGCGCGTCCACGAGCCTGATCGTGAACTGTTGATGCACGTCAGCCGCCGTCATGCGGATAGCCACCGGATCGCCAATCCCGCGCTTGTGGTAAGCGTTCTCGATGTCCTTGGTGACGCCCCAACTCAGATGGCCCTTCTCCATGAGCAGCTTGGTAAGCGACTCACTCGGAGCAATCTTCTGCTGCCAATCGACCGGCAGCGCTCCACCCTTGCCAACCCGGCTGCGGTAGAAGTCGTAGCCTGCGGCGACGAACGGAGCCGCCACGGCAGTCGCAGCCGCCGTCGATGCCAAGCCGCCTGCCGGGATGATCGGCGGAACTCGCTTGGCCCAACGCTTGAAGAAGCCTGGCGTGCCAGGAGTCGTCGGAGCGTTCGGCCCCATGCCACCGGACGGCCCGCCGACCATCCAGGAAACCGGGTGGATGATGACCCAAAACGGATTGGCGCGCGTACCGTCTGTCGCGGCTCCTGCCAAGACGTTCTGCGCCGACTCCGTGGCAAGTAGCCCGCCGACAAGCTCCTGTCCCGGTGATCCTCCAAGCCTGCGATTGCGCAGCGCCTTCAAGATCCGGGCACCCTTGTAGACTGCCAAACCACCGAACAGGCTGCCAAGTGCAACCTGCGTGGCCGTGCGATGCTCCGTGACGGCATCCGCGAGCGCGCCGACCGGAGGAGCCACGACATGCTCAAGCGGCCACTGGATCCCGCGTGCCAAGCCGAGGTTGAGATTGGCCCGCTGCTGATTGAACCTTGTCAGGGTGTTCTGCCTCTGGAACTCCTCCTCACGAGCACGCACGGCGTTGGCCTTGGTTGCAGCCTGTTGCGCTCTGAGGTAGTCCTTGAGTCCCTTGACGCCATCCTGTCCAAGAAGGGCGATAAACTGACGCACGGATTCCTGCCTGCCAAGCGCTTGATAGAGCAGCGTGCGGTTGATCCCGGTGGCCCCCGACGCCGCGATGGCTTCCTCGTCCGTCATCTCCTCGTTGAACAGGGCCGTTCGATTCCTGATCCGCGCGCCTCGCGGAGCGATGCGCTCCATCATCTGCAAGAGCACCTTCATTCCACCCATGCGTGCCAAGGCATTGGGATCACTTGGTAGCCCCATGGCTTGATACGCCTTGATCTGCTCCTTGGTCTGCGGGTGCAGCAACGAGCTACCAAGCAACTGCGCAATCCCGCGACCAAGGACTCCGGCCGAACCGCCCGCCTTACCTGCTTGGCCCCACACGGCGAATGCCTGCTCAGGTGTCATCCTGGCAGTTTGCGCAGCCTGCCCGATGCGCCCGATGTCACGAGCTACGTCGCGGCCAGTGACGTTCGGCGTCGAGGCCAGCATGTACGAGATGAGGTTGGCAACACGGTTTGTCTGTCGCCCGATGGTTCCCGGTCGGCGGGTCGCAATCTGCGGGTCGATCTGATTGACAAGCGACGCGATGCCACCTGCCAAGACCTGCGGATCGCCCGCTTCGGTGCCAAGCATGGCTCCCAGGCGGGCTACCTCGTCCACGAAACCCGTCATCGCCGCCATGCGCTGACCCTGCGGGACGTTGGAGAACGTGGAG
>Ga0081455_10000232_pt1 | contig 72076 bp, 67 predicted proteins | sample TabmetS3T2R1_FD_70207 | JGI IMG/M metagenome (GOLD analysis project Ga0081455, IMG submission 70207) | Tabebuia heterophylla rhizosphere microbial communities from the University of Puerto Rico - S3T2R1 | ecosystem: Host-associated > Plants > Roots > Rhizosphere ...
GTCACCCGCACGATGAGCAAGGCCTTCGCCTTTGCCGGCGGGCGGCTCGGCTACGTGGCTGCCGACCCCGCAATCATCGATGTCCTGCGGGTGGTCAGGCTGCCCTACCACCTATCGGCGGTGAGCCAAGCGGCGGCGCTGGCAGCTCTTCGCCACGCCGACGAACTGCTAGCTCAGGTTGACGCACTCCGAACCACGCGTGACGAGGTCGTCGCCTGGTTGGCGAACGAGGGCTTCAGTGTCGCCGCCTCAGATGCGAACTTCATCCTGTTCGGCACGTTCGAGGATCGCCACGCCACGTGGCAGGCGCTGCTGGATCGCGGTGTCCTGATTCGGGAGGTCGGGCCCGTAGGATGGTTGCGCGTCTCGATCGGGACACCAGCAGAAATGGAAGCATTCAAGCGAGCCCTCAAGGAGGTGGCACCACGATGACACGTACGGCAAAAATCGAGCGAAAGACGTCCGAGTCGCACGTCGTCGTGGAGCTCGACCTCGACGGCACCGGCAAGAACGACATCTCGACCGGCGTTGGTTTCTACGACCATATGCTCACCGCGCTCTCCAGGCACTCGCTGATCGACCTCTACGTCCGCACCGAGGGCGACCTGCACATCGACGCCCACCACAGCGTCGAAGACACTGCAATCGTCATCGGCGACGCATTGGGCGAGGCCTTGGGCGACAAGAAGGGCATCCGTCGCTACGGCGACGCAACGGTTCCGCTCGATGAGGCCATCGCCAAGGCGGTTGTCGATGTATCTGGCCGCCCGTACTTCGTCCACGATGGCGAACCCGCAACCCAAGCCACGGCGATCATCGGCGGGCAATACAGCGGTTCGTTGACTGCCCACGTTCTGGAGTCGATTGCTCACCACGCCGGCATCACCTTGCACGTCACGGTTTTGGGCGGTCGCGATCCGCACCACATTGCCGAGGCGCAGTTCAAGGCCGTGGCGCGCGCTTTGCGCATCGCAGTGGCACTCGACCCGCGGGAGACCGGAATCCCCTCCACCAAGGGCGCGCTCTAACCGTGAGTCGGCCGCTCGTTGCGGTCCTCGACTACGGCTCCGGTAACCTCCGTTCCGTTGTCCGTGCCGTCGAACGGGCCGGTGCGCGCTTCGATGCGACCGTCACCCTGACTGCAGATCCAACCGTGGCCGAGGAGGCGGCGGGATTGGTGGTGCCCGGCGTGGGTGCCTTCGAGGCGTGCATGACCGGCCTTCGATCGGTCGGTGGTGAGCGCGTCATCGACAGACGACTCGTTGCGTACCGGCCCGTGCTGGGAATCTGCGTCGGCATGCAGATCTTGTTTGCCTACGGTATCGAGCACGGCGTGCACAGCGAAGGTGCTGGTCAGTGGCCGGGAACTGTCGAACTCCTGCAGGCTCCGATCGTTCCTCACATGGGTTGGAACACCGTCGAGGCGCCAGCCGGATCCACCATGTTCGCGGGGGTCGAGGGCGATCGGTTCTATTTCGTGCACTCATACGGGGTCCGCACCTGGGCGCTCGATGGTCATGGAGCGGTTGAAACTCCGGCCGTCACCTGGACGTCTTATGGCGGCGACCGGTTCGTATCGGCAGTCGAGAACGGACCACTGTGGGCGACCCAGTTTCACCCCGAAAAGTCCGGCGACGCCGGACGCCGACTACTCGAGAACTGGATCGCAACTCTCTGAGGGGCAGTGGTTGATCGCGTCGGCCACCGCGTCTCGCTCCTGCGGGTATCCTCGCCCGGTGACTTTGGAACTCCTTCCCGCCGTCGACGTCGCGGATGGTCAGGCTGTGCGACTCGTCCAAGGTGAACTCGGTAGTGAGACGTCCTATGGCTCGCCGCTCGAGGCAGCCCTTCAATGGCAGGCCGACGGCGCCGAGTGGATTCACTTGGTCGACCTCGACGCTGCATTCGGCAAGGGCTCGAACCGCGAACTCCTTGCCGACGTCGTCGGCCGGCTCGACGTCAAGATCGAGTTGTCCGGCGGTATTCGTGACGACGCGTCGCTGGATGCGGCGCTGGCAACCGGAGCGACGCGAGTGAATCTGGGGACAGCTGCCTTGGAAAATCCGGACTGGACGGCAAGAGTCGTCGCTCAGTTCGGTGAGCGAATCGCCGTGGGCCTTGATGTTCGCGGGCGCACCTTGGCCGCCCGCGGTTGGACTCAGGAGGGTGGCGATTTGTTCCAAGTTCTCGAACGCCTCGACCGCGACGGATGCGCCCGCTACGTCGTCACCGACGTGACCAAAGACGGGACGCTCCAAGGCCCGAACCTGGACCTGCTGCGTCAGGTCTGCGCTGCAACGGATCGGCCGGTCGTTGCCTCCGGCGGGGTGTCGAGCCTTGACGATTTGCGGGCGATCGCCAGCCTGACCCCGCTCGGCGTCGAAGGTGCCATCGTAGGCAAGGCCCTCTACGCCGGCGCGTTCACGCTGCCGGAGGCGTTGGCAGCCGTCGGCTGATCAGCAGCCGTCGCGAATCAGGTCGGGCTTGCTGCCCTTCGAGACCTCGATGAACTTCACGAGGTCAGCGCCGTTCACTTTGCTCGCGGATGCGTTGAACAGGAATCCGATCCAGCCACTTCCTTGGTGGACGAAGACGCCGGACTGCCCATAGCCGGCCTTGGCCGGCGAACTGGCTTGGCCGCCGTAGATGTCTCGGAGGCCTTCGAGCGTGCTTCCGACTCCGACGCCAGCCTTGGTTGTCGCGCCCGGAGCAGTGACGCCGAGTGACGTGATGGTTCCGTTCTTGTCGGTCAGGACGTCGACGCCCGCGTACGCCTTTTTCCACTGGAGCGGCGGCGGAGGGCATCCCTCGGTCGGGGCGGTGTTGTTGGTGTCGAAGACGCCGGTGGCGAGCGCTTGGGACTTGGTCATGCCAACTTTTGCCGGACCCAACGAGCCGAACCCGATGACCAGGTTCGTGCTGTCGGGGAGGTCCTTCTCGCTGTCCGGCACTGCTGCCGTCGGCGGAGGACTCGGGGTAACGGTCGGCGGGGTCGTGGGCATCGAGGTCAGCGGAGCTGCCGAGGTGGGGAAGTCCATCCTGTCGGTCGACCGTGTCGGCTTGTCGGCGCCGCATCCGGTCAGCGCGGCGATGATCGCAAGGGCAGCGAGTGTGTTCCTCATGGCACTCGATGATGCCCCAGCGACAGTCGAACTCCAAAGTCTTCGCATAAGGTCGACGCGTGAGTTTGGCGATACGCGTCATCCCTTGCCTTGACGTCGATGCTGGTCGAGTGGTCAAGGGAGTCAACTTCGTCCGTCTGCGCGACGCCGGGGATCCGGTCGAGATGGCCAAGCTCTACGACGACCAAGGCGCTGACGAACTGACCTTCCTCGACATCACCGCGTCGAGCGCCGAGCGCGAGACAACCTTCGAAGTGGTTGGACAGACGGCCGAACAGGTCTTCATCCCGCTCACCGTTGGTGGCGGCGTTCGATCGGTCGAGGATGTCGACCGGCTGTTGCGGGCTGGCGCCGACAAGGTGGGAATCAACACCGGAGCAATCGCGTGCCCCGACGTTCTCAATGACATTGCCCAGCGTTTCGGCAACCAGGTCTTGGTCTTGAGTGTCGATGCGCGGCGGGCCGCAGACCAGCCGAGCGGGTTCGAGGTGACCACTCACGGTGGGCGTCAGTCGGCCCAGATTGATGCCTTGGCATGGGTTCGAGAAGCCGTCGACCGCGGGGTGGGGGAGATCCTGCTCAATTCGATGGACGCCGACGGCACCAAGAGTGGTTTCGACGTCGAGATGATCCGGGCGGTGCGCGCCATCGCCTCGGTTCCGCTGATCGCCAGCGGCGGTGCCGGACGTGTCGAGCATTTCGTCGAGGCGGTCGAGGCCGGTGCGGACGCCGTCTTGGCTGCCAGTGTCTTCCACTTCGGCGAGTTGAGCATCGGCGACGTCAAGACTGCTCTGCGCGACGCCGGCCACGAGGTTCGCTAGGGGCAGTCTGCCCCGGTGGCCGAGTAGACGGCGAAGCCGTCGTATCGAGACCACCCTTCACTCACCTGAGAGAATCGATTCCGTGAGTGCTCTCGATCCAGACCTTGCCGCACGTCTCAAGCGTGACGCGGCAGGGCTCGTCACCGCTGTCGTCCAGGATGCCGCCACGCGTGACGTCCTCATGGTGGGTTGGATGGACGACGAGGCGCTGCACCGCACTCTCACGCAGAAGCGCGCCACCTTCTGGAGCCGCAGTCGACAAACGCACTGGACCAAGGGGGAAGAGTCGGGGAACTTCCTCGACGTTGTGGAGGTCCGATTGGATTGCGACGGCGACACCGTCCTGATACTCGCGAATCCGGCCGGCCCCACGTGTCACACCGGAACTCGCACGTGCTTCGACACGGATCAGCTGTTGTGACGAGTGGATCCGGTCGACATTTGTATGGCCAGGTGGTCATCGGCTTGTTGGTTGCTGGCGCAGTTGCGCTCTTCGCGGCAACGCGCGCGTGGGCGTCGGCGACGGTACAGACGCCGGGCCTGCCTGCAGACCACGTTTCGGTATCCGGAGTTGACGGGGCGCCAATTCTGGCGGCGCTGGCCATCGCCATCATGGCTGGAGCTCTTGCGGTGGTCGCTGCGGGCGGATGGCTGCGCCAAGTCGTCGGTTTGGTCGTCGCCGCGATGGCGGCGTGGGCTGCCATCAGCGCCCTGATGCTGGACGTGGCGCACGTGCCGTTCAACCGTGCCCTTCAGGAGTCTCCGGCGTTTGTCGCGGCCGTGCGTCCCACGCCAGATGTTTCGACCTGGCCAAACGTGGCGATCGCGGCGTACGCGACAGCCGGTTTGCTCGGCATGGTCGTCGCCATTCGTGGGCGGCGGTGGCCGCGCATGGGGAGTCGTTACGACCGTGGCGGCGAGCCAGCGGAACCTACCGGCGACGTCGACATGTGGCGAGCCCTGGACGCGGGTCAGGACCCGACGGTGTGAGTGATCGATGCCGAGCCCGTCGATCAGCGGGGCGCAGTAGGGTGTGCGCATGCACGGATCGTCTCCCGCAGCTTGGACTGCAGTCCTGATTGCGCTCGTCGGCTTCACCGTGGGCGGGATCGCCCTCATCCCCACGCCTCACTGGGTGCTCTTCTGGATCGGCGTGATCCTCACGGTCGGATCGCTGCTCGTGGGCCGCATCATGAGCGCCGCCGGTCTGGGGTCGTCCGACGCGCACTGAGGTGGCCGGACGCGCCGCAGTTGTGCGCGATCCGTTGTTGCTCGGTGCGGCCGGGGTCGGCGCGCTCGCGCTCCTGCACGTCCGTGATCCGCATGGATCCGGTTCCTATGGCTACTGCCCGTTCCTGATGCTCACGGGCAAACCGTGCCCCGGCTGTGGCGGTCTTCGGGCCATGAACGACCTCACCAACGGCGACATCGGCGGGGCGCTGAGCAGCAATACGATGGCTGTCGTTCTTCTCCTGACGCTCGTCGCCGCCTGGAGCATCTGGATCTATCGCCGCTGGCGCGTCGACGCCGATGCCGCACTGACCATTCCGTCCCCAGTCTTGTGGGGGCTGGTCGTCGGCTTCACCCTCTTCGGCGTCCTTCGCTGGACTCCTTGGGGGGTTTGGTTCCGGCCTTAGCCGAGCACGCGCTGCGGGTCGTGCACGATGACGGTCGATCCGATCCGGTCGGCCAGCGATCGATGCTGATCGTCGACCAGGAACATGACGAATGACACCAGCGTGGAAACCGCGCAGCTGGCGACGGCCACGAGGTAGTCGACGCCGTCGCGCAAGGCCATGTCACCCCAGCGAGCGCGGCGAGCCTCCCGCGGCACGTATGCCTTCATGCCGAGTACCTGCAATGCCGGGCTCGTGCCCTTGTCCCACACCACGAGTCCCCAAACCATCCAGCCGATTCCTAATGTCACGATGGCCAGAAGGACTGACAGGAAGTACGCGCCGATCCGCCGGCCCGGCGTCGCAAGCGTCACGCCAGGCGGGAGCACGAGCTGGGCGGTCGGCACCTGGCCGACGTAGGGCGGAGGCGCCGGTTGGGGCGGCGTGTCGGTCACGTCGTGTCTTCAGGAAGCGACTGATTGGCCGTTAAAGGCTCGGTACGCGTACGCGGTGGCGAACACGGTTATGGGGATGGCAACCAAGAGGCCAACGCACAACGCAAAGAATCCGCCGATCAGTACCAGCACATTCAAGATCGCCAACAACAATGATTCGCCGACGTTCGCCGAGATGAGCTTGATGCTGTGCCTGAAGGCTTCGATCGGGCTCTTGTCGTCGTCGACGACGGAGTACGTCGTCAGATATGTCAGGAACATCAGGACCAAGCCGGGAATGATGAGGAACAGGAATCCGACCATGACGCATACGCCCACCAGCAGCGAGGCGAGGAGCAGTCGAACGTAGTCGACCTTCTTGAACGCCGCGAAGAAGTTGTATGGCTGGCCTTCGGTGACCTCCAGTGCCGCCTTTGCGGCGACGCCACCGAGAGCGATGCCGACGGTGGTTTGCACGAGGTTCGCCACCAAATCACCCGGGCCATTGTTGGCCAGCGACATGGTTCCGGGTCCCATGGGCGGTCCACCAGCAAGAGCCGAGGTCAGCGTCTTGACGACGGCGACGGTGAGCACCATGACCAACGAACCCAGAAGCACGGGGCCGACATTCTCGGTGAACTTGCGCCAGCCCCACGCGATGGCTTCTGGGGCGGAGAATCCAGACTCGTTCACCAACGGCGGAGTTGGCGGGCCGGGCGGTGGTGGCGGTGGTGGCGGCGCTGCACCTCCATCGCCACCACTTGGTGTGTCGGGCGGTGGCGGGGGAACCGAACCGTAACTCGGGAGGTCGCCAGACGACTCTGGCTGCGGGTCACCGGGGTAGGGAGGTGGCTCGGGTGTGCTCATGGGCATGACCTTAGACCCGCAGCGGCTCCCCAGCCACGACCCGCGGTCGGCTGATGCTGGCGCGGGGCTAGTCTGGATTCAGATCTGCGTTGCCAGCCGAGCCGCAAGGGGGTGGAGCATGAGCGTCTTGGACGAGATCCTCGACGGTGTTGCCGCCGACCTTGCGATCCGCATGGAGCAGGTGAGTCTCGACGACCTCAAGGTGCAGGCCGAACGCCAGGCGCCAGCGCTCGATCCGATGCCGGCGTTCCGCGCAGACGGCGTTTCGGTGATCGCCGAAGTGAAGCGCTGCAGTCCCAGCAAGGGGGCGCTTGCATCCATCCCCGATCCCGACCGTCTCGCAGCCGATTACGCTGCCGGCGGCGCTGCGGCGATCAGTGTCCTGACCGAACAGCGTCGGTTCGGTGGGACGCTCGACGACTTGCGGGCCGTCCGTGCCGCGGTTGACGTGCCCGTTCTGCGCAAGGACTTCATCACGACGTCGTACCAGCTGTGGGAAGCGCGAGCTGTCGGTGCCGACATGGCACTTCTCATCGTCGCTGCCCTCGAGCAGCCGGCGTTGGAGAGCCTGATCGAACGCTCGCGTTCGATCGGCCTGACTCCCTTGGTCGAAGTCCACGACGAGGACGAAGTCGAGCGCGCCATTGCGGCGGATGCCGATCTCATCGGGGTGAACGCGCGCAATCTGCGGACACTTGACGTCGATCGGTCCACGTTCGAGCGCGTCGCGCCGCTCATTCCTGACACCATCGTCAAGGTCGCCGAGTCGGGCGTTCGTGGGCCGCACGATGTGATCGAGTACGCGAAGGCCGGCGCCAACGTCGTGCTCGTGGGCGAAACGCTCGTGCGCGACGCCGACCCGCGTGCGACCGTTGCCGATCTTGTGGCAGCTGGCGCGCACCCGGCCGTGCTTCACCGCTGGCAGTAGGCGCGGCGCCTGCAGGACTGGTGGCGACCGCGCCCCGATGCCCGCCACCTGACATCCTGAGGACCGACATGACCTATTCGCAGCCTGACCCCAGCGGCCACTTCGGCCGTTTCGGCGGTCGCTTCATGCCAGAAGCACTGATTGCGCCCCTCGACGAACTCGCGGCCGCGTGGGCCGATGCCAAGGCTGATCCGACGTTCACGACCGAACTCGACCGGATGTTCCGCGAGTACGCGAACCTGCCGAGTCCCTTGTACGACGCGACGCGCTTCTCGGACGTCGCCGGAGCGCGAGTCCTGCTCAAACGCGAAGACCTGAACCACACGGGTGCGCACAAGATCCGCAATGTTCTCGGCCAGGCCCTGCTGGCCAAGAGGATCGGCAAGCCCCGGGCGATAGCCGAAACCGGCGCCGGGCAGCACGGCGTGGCCACTGCCACCGCCTGCGCGTACCTGGACCTCGAATGCACGGTCTACATGGGCGAGGTCGATACCGAACGGCAAGCCCTCAACGTCGCTCGCATGCAAATGTTGGGCGCCGAAGTGGTCGCGGTGAAGTCGGGTAGTCGCACCCTCAAGGACGCAATCAACGAAGCGCTCCGCGATTGGGTCGCGACAGTCGACCACACGTCGTACATCTTCGGAACCGCGGCTGGCCCGCATCCGTTCCCGTCCATGGTGCGCGATCTCACTCGCGGGATCGGTGACGAGGCGCGAGCGCAGTGTCTGGAGATGATCGGCCGGCTTCCCGACGCCGCGGTTGCCTGCGTCGGAGGCGGTTCCAACGCCATCGGGCTGTTCACCGCGTTCATACCGGATGAGAGCGTTCGCCTCGTGGGGGTTGAAGCCGGCGGCGAAGGCGTCGAGACCGGACGTCATGCCGCGACGATTGGGGCCGGTTCGGTCGGTGTACTCCACGGTGCGCGCTCCTACCTGCTGCAGGACGACGAGGGCCAGACGCTCGAATCGCACTCGATCTCGGCGGGCCTCGATTATCCGGGCGTTGGGCCGGAGCACGCCTACTTGGCTTCCACGGGTCGAGCCGAATACGTGTCGGCCACCGACGGCGAAGCCATGTCCGCCTTCGACGTGCTGTGCAGGACCGAGGGAATCATTCCGGCCATCGAGTCGGCGCATGCGTTGGCTGGCGCACTGCGACTTGCCAAGGACCTGGGACCGGAGGCGACCATCCTGGTGAACCTTTCCGGGCGCGGCGACAAGGACGTCCAGACCGCCGGACGCTATTTCGGCCTGTTGGGAGACGGGTCGTGACCGCGATCGACGCGCTGTTCGATGGTACGCGCGCTGAGAACCGGGCCGCTCTCGTCGGGTACCTGCCTGCTGGGTTCCCGGACGTGGCGACGTCGATCGCCGCGATCGAGGCAATGGTCGAGGTGGGGGTGGATCTCGTTGAGGTCGGGTTGCCGTACAGCGACCCCGTCATGGACGGGCCCGTCATCCAAGCCGCGGCCGACCAGGCCCTTGCCGCGGGAACCCGCATCAAGGATGTGTTCGACGTCGTCCGTTCCTCGGCTGCGACGGGTGCCCCGACCGTCGTCATGACCTACTGGAATCCGGTGGAGCGCTACGGCGTCGATCGATTCGCAGCTGATCTTGCCGCAGCGGGGGGCACGGGCCTGATCACCCCCGACCTCATTCCCGACGAGGCGACGGAGTGGATCGCCGCGTCTGCCGCGCAAGGCCTCGACCGCGTCTTCCTGGTGGCACCATCGTCGACCGACGAGCGCCTCGCGATGACCGCGGAGGCCGCCAGCGGGTTCGTCTACGCGACCGCGGTGATGGGAGTGACCGGCGCGCGGGAGACGACCAGTTTGGCTGCTCCGACGCTGGTGAAACGCATCCGAGCAGTTACGGATCTTCCAGTCGGCGTGGGGCTGGGTGTCAGCACCGGCGCCCAAGCCGCCGAGGTGGCCGCGTATGCGGACGCCGTGATCGTCGGGTCGGCGATCGTTCGTTGTTTGCTGGATGCCGTCAGCCCGACAGCGGGCATCGATGCGGTACGGACTCTTGTACGCGACCTTCGGGCCGGAGTGCAGCGATGATTGCATTCATCCCGAGTCCACCGACCTCTGTCTGGCACCTCGGTCCTCTGCCGATCCGGGCGTACGCGCTGTGCATCATCGTCGGCGCCGTCGTCGCAGTGTGGATCGGCGAACGCAGGTTCGTGGCCGGCGGAGGCCGTAAGGGGCTCATCGGCGATGTCGCCACGTGGGCCCTTCCGTTCGGCATCATCGGTGCGCGGATCTACCACGTGATCACCGATCCCGAGCTCTATTTCGGTCCCGGCCGAGACGCGATGGGCGCCCTCCGAATCTGGGAAGGCGGCCTCGGCATCTGGGGTGGAATCGCTGGGGGAGCGCTCGGCGCTTGGATCGTGTGCCGCCGAAACGGCATCGCGTTTGGCGACGTGGCAGGTGCCTTGGCGCCAGGTTTGCTGGTCGCCCAGGCAATCGGACGGTTGGGCAACTACTTCAATCAAGAACTCTTCGGGCGACCGACGGATTTGCCGTGGGCGCTCGAGATCGACTCTGCGCATCGGCCGGTCGGCTACGAGACGTACACGACCTTCCATCCCACGTTCTTGTACGAGGCGCTCTGGAATCTCGGAAGTACAGCTGTGCTCGTGTGGGTGCTTGAACGGCGGTTGCGGCCCAGCGGCAGCCAGGTGTTCGCGCTCTACGCAATGCTCTATACGGCTGGAAGATTCTGGATCGAACTTCTGCGCATCGACACGGTGAATCACGTCGGTCCATTCCGACTCAACGTGTGGACCGCCATCATGGTGTTCACGTTGGCGACCGCCTACCTGATCCAATCGCGCCGGAAGGGTGATCATGAGCGAGATTCACGCGTCGACGCATCGGCATCCTGAGGACGGTGGCTGGCTGAGACCGGCCGTCTTCGGTGCCATGGACGGGTTGGTCTCGAATTTCGCGCTCATCATGGGTGTCTTTGGCGGAAGTGTTGCCGCGTCGGCAGACACCAAGCCAGTGATCCTCGCTGGATTCGCCGGACTTGCTGCCGGCGCATTCTCGATGGCGGCTGGCGAATACACGTCGGTGGCGAGCCAGGCTGAGTTCATCGAGGCTCAGGTGGACGTCGAACGACGAGAGATCCGCGAACACCGAAGTATCGAGCAGGCTGAACTCGCAGAGCGCTTCGAGTCGCTGGGCATCGATGGGCCCACGGCTGCCCGGGCTGCCCAATCCATTCACTCCGACCCCGAGACCGCCCTCGAAGTGCACTCGCTCACCGAATTCGGCGTGCGGCCCGGCAACTACCCATCGCCGGGGGTGGCGGCGATTTCATCTTTCCTGTCCTTCGCCACCGGTGCGTTCCTCCCGCTCCTGCCGTTTGTACTCGGTGTCACAACAGCGTGGGCGACGAGCATCCTGTCGCTGGTCGGGTTGTTCGCGTGCGGCGCCGTCGTCACGCGCATCACGAGTCGGCATTGGTGGTTCGGCGGCCTGCGTCAGCTGGTCCTCGGGGGAGCCGCGGCCGGCCTCACCTATGTCATCGGCGACCTTGTGGGAACGAGTCTCGGCTAAACCCGCTTCGTCCATTCCAGTCGGCGGCTGTAGTCTGTATTCGCTAGGGCCAACGACGTCCCCGGTGAGCATTCCGAATCTTCTGGACGTCAGAGGTGACCCATGACCAGACCTGCACAGCCCAGCACGGTGTTGCCTCCCTCTGCGTGGCTGGACGCCGCGCAACACGGCGTCTATGACCCGCGGTACGAGCACGATGCCTGCGGCGTCGCGTTCGTCGCCACGCTGACCGGTCAGGCGAGCAACGACATCGTCCTGAAGGGGCTCACCGCCCTGCGGAACCTTGACCATCGTGGTGCCGTCGGCGCAGAGGTCAACACCGGTGACGGCGCGGGCATGCTCCTGCAGATGCCGGATCGGTTCCTGCGTGAGATTGCGGCGGCCGAACTCGGCGGACTCGAACTTCCGCCAGCCGGTACGTATGCCGCTGGGATGGCTTTTCTTCCGCTCGACGATGTCGAGGCAGGGGCCGCCAAGGGCACGATCGAGGCGATCGCGGCCGAGGAAGGCCTTCGGATTCTCGGCTGGCGCCCAGTGCCGACCAACCCCGACATCCTGGGATCGATGTCGCGTGATGCCCTTCCGTCCTTCGAGATCCTCTTCCTCACGGCGGCTCGGGAGCCGCGCTCCGGGATCGAACTCGATCGGCTGACTTTCGCTCTGCGCAAGCGATGCGAGCACGAGGTCGGCGTCTACTTCCCATCACTCTCAGCCCGGACGTTGGTCTACAAGGGCATGCTCACGACCAAGCAACTTGACGACTTCTTTCCTGACCTGCGCGACGATCGCCTCGAATCGGCGCTCGCCATCGTGCACAGCCGCTTCTCGACGAACACCTTCCCGAGTTGGTCGCTCGCGCATCCCTTCCGTTTCGTCGCGCACAACGGTGAAATCAACACCGCGCGCGGCAACCGAAACTGGATGAGGGCGCGCGAGGCGACGCTGGCCAGCACGGTCATTCCGGGCGACCTCAACCGGCTCTTTCCGATCTGTGATCCGGACGGCAGTGACACGGCCTCGTTCGATGAGGTTCTCGAACTGCTTCACCTCGGTGGTCGCAGCTTGCCCCACGCGGTCATGATGATGATCCCGGAAGCCTGGGAGAACAACGAGGTCATGGACCCGGCCCGGCGCGCGTTCTACGAATTCCACGCGACTGTCATGGAGCCGTGGGATGGCCCGGCCGCCGTTGCCTTCACCGACGGCACCCAGATTGGTGCCGTTCTCGACCGCAACGGTCTTCGGCCCGGCCGCTTCTGGATTGCCGAAGACGGCCTTGTGGTGCTCGCGTCCGAAGCCGGGGTGCTTGATCTCGATCCCAAGACGATCACCCGCAAGGGCCGTCTGGAGCCGGGCAAGATGTTCCTCCTCGATCTCGCCCAACACCGGGTGATCGAGGACGACGAAATCAAGTCCACGCTCGCCGCCGAGCAGCCGTACGAGGACTGGCTGTACTCCGGGCTTGTCCGCTTCGATGACCTACCGGATCTCGAGCACATCGTGCACACGCACGCTTCGGTCACGCGACGTCAGCAGGTGTTCGGATACACCGAGGAGGAACTGCGTGTCCTCATCGCCCCGATCGTCCGCTCGGGTGCTGAGGCGCTCGGCTCGATGGGCACCGACACGCCGATTGCCGGCATCTCGGATCGTCCGCGTCTGATCTTCGACTACTTCTCGCAGATGTTCGCGCAGGTCACCAACCCGCCGTTGGACGCTATCCGCGAAGAGGTCGTCACGTCGCTGGCTGGCACGATCGGTCCAGAAACGAACCTCTTGGAATCATCGCCAGCGTCCTGCCGGATGCTGCAGTTGCCATTCCCCGTCATCGACAACGACGAGCTGGCCAAGATCCGGCACATGAACCGCGATGGCGACATGCCTGGCTTCGCCATGCATGTGGTGCGCGGACTCTACGACGTGCACGGCGGCGGCGCTGCTCTCAAGGCGAAGTTGGATGAGATCTGCGCCGACGTCACCACGGCGGTGTCAGAGGGCGCGCGCATCATCTTGTTGTCCGATCGGCACTCGAATGCCGATCTGGCCCCCATTCCGTCGCTTCTGCTGACCGGTGCCGTCCACCACCACATGGTGCGCGAGAAGCTGCGCTCACAGGCAGGACTTCTGGTGGAGGCCGGCGATGTACGCGAGGTCCATCACGTTGCATTGCTGATCGGGTATGGCGCGACGGCGGTCAACCCCTACCTCGCGCTCGAGAGTGCTGAGGATCTTGCCCGTGAGCAGATCTACGTCCAAGGTGTCGACCCGCACAAGGCTGTTCGAAATCTCGTCAAGGGCTTGGGCAAGGGCGTCCTGAAGGTGATGAGCAAGATCGGTATCTCCACGGTCGCTTCCTACACCGGAGCCCAGATCTTCGACTGTGTCGGCCTCTCGCAGGAGCTGATCGACGCATACTTCACCGGAACGTCGAGCCCGCTCGGCGGTGTCGGACTGGATGTGATCGCCGAGGAGGTTGCGGCTCGACATGCAAAGGCCTACCCGACACAGGGCATCAGCAGTGACCGCCGGCACCTTGAGGTAGGTGGGGAGTATCAGTGGCGCCGCGAAGGACCGGAGCACCTCTTCGATCCAGAGACGGTCTTCCGGCTCCAGCACTCCACGCGCACCGGCCAGTACGAGATCTTCAAGCAGTACTCGAACCGCGTCGACGATCAGTCGGAACGCTTGATGACGTTGCGCGGACTGTTCGAGTTCAAGCAGGGCGTCCATCCGCCGGTGCCGATCGACGAGGTCGAACCGGTCAGCGAGATCGTCAAGCGGTTCTCGACCGGGGCGATGTCGTATGGCTCGATCAGCCAGGAGGCACACGAGACCCTCGCGATCGCGATGAACCGCATCGGGGCGAAATCCAACACCGGCGAGGGCGGTGAAGACCCGGATCGCCTCCACGACGCCGAACGTCGCTCGGCGATCAAGCAGGTGGCATCGGGACGCTTCGGCGTGACTGCGGAGTACCTGACGAACTCCGACGACATCCAGATCAAGATGGCGCAAGGCGCCAAGCCCGGCGAGGGCGGACAGCTGCCAGGCCAGAAGGTCTACCCGTGGATCGCCAAGACTCGGCACTCGACGCCGGGCGTCGGGCTCATTTCGCCGCCGCCTCACCACGACATCTACTCGATCGAGGACCTCAAGCAGCTCATCCACGACCTGAAGAACGCCAACCCCCAGGCCCGCATTCACGTCAAACTCGTGTCCGAGGTCGGCGTGGGCACGGTTGCGGCCGGTGTGTCGAAGGCCAAGGCCGACGTCGTCCTGATCTCAGGCCATGACGGCGGCACCGGCGCGTCTCCGTTGACGTCGCTCAAGCACGCCGGTAGCCCGTGGGAACTCGGGCTCGCCGAGACCCAACAGACGTTGTTGCTCAACGGTTTGCGCGACCGCATCGTCGTTCAAACTGATGGGCAACTCAAGACTGGCCGCGACGTCATTGTCGCTGCACTCCTGGGAGCTGAGGAGTACGGCTTCGCCACGGCTCCGCTGGTGGTCAGTGGCTGCATCATGATGCGGGTCTGCCATCTCGACACGTGCCCGGTTGGCGTGGCTACGCAGAACAAGGAGTTGCGCGCGAAGTTTTCCGGCAAGGCCGAGTACGTCGTCAACTTCTTCGAGTTCATCGGCCAGGAGGTGCGCGAGTACCTCGCCGAGTTGGGCTTCCGATCTCTCGCCGAAGCGATCGGCCACGCCGAGGTGCTCGACACCCGGGCCGCCATCGAGCATTGGAAGGCCGAAGGTCTCGACTTGTCGCCGATCTTCCATGTTCCCGCGATCCCCGAGGGCGCAGCGATGCACTGCACGACCGGTCAAGACCACGGTCTGGCTGACGCGCTCGACAACGAGCTCATCGCGCTGTCGGCTGACGCGCTCGAAGGCGGCGAACCGGTCCGTTCGCAACTGGAGATCCGCAACGTCAATCGGACGGTCGGCACGATGCTCGGCCACGAGGTCACCAAGCGCTACAAGGGCGAGGGTTTGCCGGAGAACACGATCGACGTGACATTCCTCGGATCAGCTGGCCAGTCGTTCGGAGCCTTCATCCCGCGCGGCATCACCCTTCGGCTCGAGGGCGACGCGAACGACTACGTCGCCAAGGGCCTGTCCGGCGGTCGGTTGATCATACGGCCGCCACGCGAGGCTCAGTTCACGCCGGAGGCACAAATCGTGGCCGGCAATGTCATCGGATTCGGAGCGACGGCTGGCGAGATCTTCCTGCGTGGCAAGGTCGGCGAGCGGTTCTGTGTTCGAAACTCCGGCGCCATCGCCGTCGTCGAAGGTGTCGGCGACCACGCTTGCGAATACATGACGGGAGGCCGCGTGGTCATCCTCGGACCAACCGGCCGCAACGTCGCAGCCGGTATGAGCGGAGGCACCGCGTACGTGCTTGATCTCGACCACTCACTCGTCAATACCGAAATGGTGGAACTGCGCTCCGTGCCAGGCGAGACGGTCGAGGGTTTGAGGGGCCTGATCCAGAAGCATCACGAGGAGACGGGTTCGACTGTTGCCGAGCAGTTGCTCGGCGCCTGGGAGGAGTCGCTGACGCGTTTCACCGAGATCATGCCGACGAACTACGGTCTGATTCTCGAGGCGCAACAGAACGCTTTGGAACAGGGACTCTCTGACGACGAGACGACCGCTCTGATCATGGAGGTGGCCGCTCGTGCCTGATCCACGTGGATTCATGGAGGCGCCTCGTCAGGTTGCGGAGCGGAGGCCGGTGGCCGAACGCATCCACGATTGGCGTGAGGTTTACCCCGGCAACGCGGGCAAGGCGCTGCTGCCGATCATCACGGAGCAGGCCGGACGCTGCATGGACTGCGGCATTCCCTTCTGCCACGAAGGCTGTCCGCTCGGCAACTTGATCCCGGAGTGGAACGACCTCGTCTGGCGCGAGGACTGGAACGACGCCATCGAGCGTCTTCACAAGACGAACAACTTCCCCGAGTTCACTGGCCGGTTGTGCCCAGCGCCGTGCGAGACGGCGTGTGTGGTCGGCATCAACCGCGACCCGGTGACCATCAAGAACGTCGAGGTGTCGATCATCGACATGGCGTGGGAGCGTCAGAACGTCAAGCCTGAAGCGCCGGAATGGTTGACGGGCAAGACCGTGGCCGTCGTGGGTTCCGGACCGGCAGGTCTTGCTGCGGCTCAGCAGTTGACGCGGGCCGGCCACACCGTCGCCGTGTACGAGCGGGACGACAAGCCCGGCGGCCTGCTGCGCTACGGCATACCCGAATTCAAGATGGAAAAGATGCAGGTCGACCGCCGCATCAATCAAATGGAGCGTGAAGGGACGGTGTTCCGCAGCGGCGTGGCCGTCGGGGAGTCGATCACCGGAGCTCAGCTGCGCGACCGCTACGACGCTGTCGTTCTGGCCATCGGCGCGACGGTGCGCCGGGATCTTCCGGTGCCCGGGCGTGAACTCGACGGCATCCATCAGGCGATGGATTTCTTGCCGCAGGCCAACCGGGTGGCACTCGGCGAGACGATCGAAAACCAGATCGTGGCCACCGACAAGGACGTCGTCATCATCGGTGGCGGCGACACGGGCGCTGACTGTCTCGGCACCGCGATACGGCAGCGTGCCAAATCGGTCACCAGCCTGGAGATCTTGCCGCGGCCTGCTGACGAACGTCCGGAGGCACATCCCTGGCCGACGTACCCGATGGTCTACCGAGTTGCATCCGCACACGAAGAGGGCGGCCACCGCGTTTATTCGGTGTCGACGAAGGAATTCGTCGGAACAGATTCGGTCTCCGGACTGCGGCTGGTCGAGGTCGAGATGAACGACGGCCGCTTTGAGGAGGTGCCGGGGTCCGAGCGGATCCTTCCGGCTCAACTGGTGCTCCTCGCCATGGGGTTCACGGGTCCGGAGCCGGAGGGACTCGTCCAACAACTGGGCGTCGACCTGGATGCGCGGGGCAACATCGTGCGCGACAAGAACTACATGACCAGCGTCGACGGCGTCTTCGTCGCCGGTGACGCCGGTCGAGGTCAGTCGCTCATCGTCTGGGCGATCGCCGAGGGACGTTCTGCAGCGGCGGGCGTCGACGCGTACCTGTCCGGCACGACGAACCTGCCGGTGGCGATCCCGCCGACCGCACGCCCGCTGGTCGTCTGAGTTCTAGGCTGGCGCTGTGAGAAACGCGAAGATCGTGTGCACGCTGGGGCCGGCCTCGAACACCTACGAACAGATTCGGGCGCTGGCCGAAGCCGGCATGAATGTCGCGCGCATCAATCTGAGCCACGGGTCGCACGATCAGCACCGCGAGGTGATCGGGCATGTGCGTCGAGCCAGCGAAGACTTTGGCAGCCCCATCGCCGTGCTCGCGGACCTCCAAGGTCCGAAGATCCGGCTGGGCGTGTTCCCGGAGGGGCCGGTCACCCTGATGCCGGGTGAAACCTTCACGATCACGACCAGCGAGATCCACGGCACGGCTCTGCAGTGCTCCACGACATACGCCGGTCTGCCTCGCGACGTGGGTGCCGGTGACACAATCCTCATCGACGACGGCCGGGTGCGGCTGTCTGTCACCACCGTCACCGGTCCGGATGTTGTGACGACGGTCGAAGTGGGCGGGCCGGTGAGCGATCACAAGGGCATCAACCTGCCGGGCGTTGCGGTCAGTGTCCCCGCCATGAGCGACAAGGACAACGACGATCTGCGGTGGGCACTCCAGGAGGGCATCGACTTCGTGGCGTTGTCGTTCGTCCGTGCGGCTGCCGATGTTGAGGACGTTCGCAAGGTGATGCGCGAACTCGGCGTCCTGCGCCCAGTCATCGCCAAGATCGAGAAGCCGCAGGCCGTCGAGAACCTCGACGAGATCATTGACGCCTTCGACGGGGTCATGGTTGCTCGCGGCGATCTCGGCGTCGAACTCCCGTTGGAGGAGGTCCCGATCGTCCAGAAGGAGATCGTCGAGATGGCCCGCCGCAAGGCCAAGCCGTCCATCGTTGCCACCCAGATGTTGGAATCGATGATTTCGGCACCGCGCCCGACCAGGGCCGAGGCCTCCGATGTCGCCAACGCCGTGCTCGACGGAGCCGATGCCGTGATGTTGTCCGGCGAAACGAGCGTGGGGGCTTATCCGGTGCAGGCGGTCCAGACGATGGCCCGCATCATCGAGTCCACCGAAGATCACGGCCTGCCGTTGATGGCGTCGTACACGTGGACGCCGAAAACGCGCAGCGGTGTCATCTGCCGGGCTGCACGCGACGTCGCCGAGGCCATCGATGCGAAGTACATGGTCGCCTTCACTCAGTCGGGCGATTCGGCTCGCCGGATGGCGCGGTACCGCTCGCACATCCCGGTGATGGCGTTCAGCCCCGACCCTGTCGTGCGCAACCAGTTGGCGTTGAGCTGGGGGATCGAGACGTTCAACGTGCCGATGGTGCGTCACACCGATGAGATGGTTCTCCAGCTCGACAAGGCGCTACTGGCGATGAGGCGGTTGGAAGAGGGAGATCCACTCGTGATCGTGGCCGGCAGCCCGCCTGGAATCCGCGGGTCGACCAATGCTCTTCGCATTCACAACACGGGCGACGCCATCAACAAGGTGGCACCGGCCTATGGCGACATCGACATGACCGGTATCCCTGAGGACGAACTGTGAGCTCCCGGTAAGGTTGGCGGTCGCGCCGGGTTGGCGGAACAGGTAGACGCGATGGTCTCAAAAACCATTGTCCGAAAGGGCGTGCGGGTTCGAGTCCCGCACCCGGCACCCAGACCTTCATGGACGTCCGCCCTAGGCTCTACGCGTGACCGCATCCGCCCCACGCGTCCTGATCGCAGAGGACGAGGCCCTGATCAGGCTCGATCTCGCCGAGATGCTCGACGAAGCGGGGTACGAGGTCATCGCACAGGCGGGCGACGGTGAGGAAGCCGTGGCACGAGCCCGCGAGCACCGACCTGACCTGGTCATCATGGACGTCAAGATGCCTCGACTCGACGGCATCGCCGCCGCGTCGCAGATTGCCGCCGAGCGCATCGCGCCCGTGGTCATGCTCACAGCGTTCAGCCAGCGCGATCTCGTCGAGCGTGCCCGCGATGCCGGAGCCATGGCCTACCTCGTCAAACCGTTCACGATCTCGGACCTTGTACCTGCCATCGAGATGGCCGTCAGCCGATTTGCCGAGATCGCGGCGCTGGAGCAAGAGGTCTCCGATCTCACCGAACGGCTGGCCGCTCGCAAGGTCATCGAACGGGCGAAGTCAGCCCTTCAAGAGGCTCTCGGACTCACCGAGCATGAGGCCTTCGGCTGGATTCAGCGCACGGCGATGGACCTTCGCACGACGATGAGGCAGGTCGCCGAGCGCGTCATCGCCGAGGGCGTCGACCAGTCTGGCGTCGACTATTCCGACGGCGATCAGCCGCCGAGGTAGACCTCACGGATGCCCGGATCGTTGAGCAGTTCGGAGCCGGTGCCTGCCTTGCTGATGCTGCCCGTCTCCAGGCAGTACGCCCGATCAGTGAGATTGAGTGCCTGATTGGCATTTTGCTCAACCAGCAGAACGGTCGTGCCCTGCTCACGCACCTGAGCGATGATCGCGAAGATCTGTCTAATGAACATCGGCGCGAGTCCCATCGACGGTTCGTCCAGCAGGAGAAGGGTGGGCCGCGCCATCAGGGCTCGTCCGATCGCCAGCATCTGCTGCTCGCCACCGGACAGGGTCCCGCCGATCTGGTCCTTGCGCTCCAACAGTCTGGGGAAGAGATCGAACACTCGCTCTCGGTCGTCTCCGATGCCCGAGCTCTTGGTTCGCGCGTAGGCGCCCATGTCGAGGTTCTCCATCACGGTCATCGCCGGGAAGATGCCGCGTCCTTCGGGAACGAGGGATATGCCCCGGGAGACCCGTTGGTGTCCCTTCAGATGGCCAATGTTCTCGCCGGCGAATGTGATCGAACCTTGGGAAAGGCTGAGGAGCCCGGCGATGGCTCGCATGGTCGTCGTCTTGCCGGCGCCGTTCGCGCCGATGAGGCTCACCACCTCGCCCTCGTCGACGTACAGCGAAAGGCTCTCAATGGCCTGGATGCGCCCGTAGTGCACGGCGATGTCGTTGACCTCAAGCAGTGCCATTGCTTGCCTCCTCGCCCAAGTAGGCAGCTATGACGGCCGGGTTGTTGCGGATTTCGGCGGGCGATCCCTCCGCGATCTTCTTGCCGAACTCAAGGACGACAATCCGGTCTGTCACCTCCATGACCAAGCGCATGTCGTGCTCGATCAGCAGGATCGTGTAGCCATCGTCGCGAATCGTCCGGATGAGCGCCATCAACTCATCCTTCTCGGCCGGGTTGAATCCGGCGGCCGGCTCGTCGAGACACAGCAGTTTCGGCTCTGTGGCGAGAGCGCGAGCGATCTCAAGCCGGCGTTGGTAGCCGTACGGGAGGTTACGGGCGAGGATCTCGGCCCGATCAGCGATGCCGACGAATCCGAGAAGCGCCAAGCCCCGTTCGATGGATTCGCGTTCTTCGCGCCGGTGCGTCGGGGATCGGAATAGAGCGCCCCACGTGCCGGTGCGGTGGCGGGCGTCAAGTCCGACGACGACGTTCTCGAGCGCTGTCATCTCGCCGAACAGGCGGATGTTCTGGAACGTGCGCGCGATGCCCAGCCGTGTGATGACGTGCTGGCTCTTGCCGATGATGTTCGCCCCTTCGAGCGTCACGTCTCCGCTGCTCGGGTCATAGACGCCGGTCATCGCGTTGAAGCAGGTCGTCTTGCCGGCCCCGTTTGGTCCGATGAGTCCGAGGATCTCCCCGCGGCGGATGTCGAAGCTGACGTGATCGAGAGCCGTCAGGCCGCCGAATGTCACAGACAGATCGTTGATCTCGACGAGGTTCTCGCCGACTGCCGTTTCCAGTGGACGATCCGGTGCGACGATCTCGGCGACCTCCGGGGTGACAGCCTCTTCCACGGGTTCTGGTTCGGTGGACACTGGCGTCTCGCCGTAGATGACGGGGACGGCGCCGACCAACCGGCGGGACGTGTCGCGGATGGAACGAACATTGGCCAGCAACTGGCTGCGACTACCGAGCAGGCCCTGGGGCCGGAAGATCATCATCAAGACCAATGCCGCGCCGAAAATCAGGTACTTGTAGTCAGCGATCGCGGTGAACCGCAATGGGATGTACGAGACCAGCGCACCGCCGAGCAAGGCGCCGAATTTGTTGCCCGATCCGCCCAGCACCACGGCAGCGAGGAACAGAATCGACGTCTGGACGTCGAACTTCTGGTTGTTCACGAATCCGACCTGTCCGGCGAACACCGCACCGGACAGGCCGCCCAGCGCGGCGCCGATCCCGAAGGCCCAGATCTTGAATCGGAATTTCGGGACCCCCATGATCTCGGCGGCGTCCTCGTCTTCACGGATCGCGATCCACGCGCGACCTACTCGGGAACGTTCGAGATTCGTGAGCAGCATCAAGACGCAGATGATGATCGTGACGGTGAACCAGAACCACGGTGTACCGGCCGAGTTGTTGAAGATCTCGTGGCCGCCGGCATCGGTGCCGGGTGGCGCCCCGACGTTCTGGAATCCAACTTGGCCTTTGAGGGCCGGGATCAGCGTGGCGAGCAGGCGAATGATCTCGCCGAATCCGAGCGTCACGATCGCCAGGTAGTCGCCTCGCAGTCGAAGCGTCGGGATGCCGAGTACCACGCCGAAGCACACCGTGACGACCATCGCGAGCGGAAGAGTCCACAGATACGGGATGTGGATGTACGCCGAGTCCGGGCTTGTCCAAAGAGCTGCCACGTATGAGCCGACGGCGAAGAAGCCGACGTATCCGAGGTCAAGCAGTCCGGCCTGGCCCACGACGACGTTCAGCCCGAGTGCGACCAAGGCGAAACGCGACATGTCGAAGCACGCCAGCTGCCAGTCGTTGCCAGGTTCGGTGGTGAGGATGGGCGGATTCAGGAGGGGCAGGGCGTAGACGAGCATCGCGACCAGTGCCCACACGAACCATTGCTGCCAGCGCGGAAACTGCTCCCACCGGTGCCGCAGATGACCCAGGCGACCGGTGTATCGCGTCTCCGTCGCTTGGGTGTCGGTGATCGCCTGCGCCGCGGCAGCACCGCCCATCGGGGTGCTCATGCGCGGACCTTGCCCAAGCTCGTGCCGAGGATGCCCTCGGGGCGCACCATCAGGACGAGAACGAGGACGACGAAGCTCACGACGTCCGTCCATTGGGCATTGCCCAGCAGGATCTGCCCGTAGTTGCCGAGCAACCCGAGCAGAAGGCCGCCAAGCAGCGCACCGCGCACATTGCCGATTCCGCCGAGGACCGCCGCGGTGAAGGCCTTGATGCCGAGAACGAACCCGCCAGAGTAGAGCACGCCCGACGGGATCTTCATGACGTAGAAAAGTGCCGCTGCGCCGGCGAGCACGCCGCCGATGATGAAGGTCACGACGATGATCCGCTCGCGGTTGACGCCCATCAAGGTGGCCGTGTCTGGGTCTTGCGCCACGGCCCGGATGCCTCGTCCGATCTTGGTCCGCCGGATCACCTGGTCGATGAGCACCATCATGATCAAGGCGGCTACGACGATGATGATCTGCTGCGAATCGATGATCGTTCCGAACACATCGAACACCGGCGCCGCCTGGAACATAATCACTGATGGTTCGGGGTTGGGGCCGCGCCACAGGAAGATGAGGTACTGAATCACGAAGCTCATCCCGATGGCGGTGATCAGGAACGCCAGCCGCGGAGCGGATCGTCGACGCAGCGGTCGGTAGGCAATGCGTTCGAGCAGGAATGCCGTAGTTGCCGAGGCGATCATTCCCAGCAGGCCCGCCAAGACCAGCGCGCCGACGATGCTGAGGGGGGAGAGCGTGGGGGGAGATGGGCCGAACCCAAGCCCCGTGAGCGTGAAGACGACGGCGTAGGCGCCGGTGATGAAGACCTCGGAGTGGGCGAAGTTGATCAGGTTCAGTACGCCATACACGAGCGTGTAGCCGAGCGCGACCAGAGCGTAGATCGAGCCAAAGGTCAGGCCGTCGAACGTCGCATTCCAGAAGTTCTGCGCGAGAGCGGTCCAGTCGAGGCTGATCCACTGATCCGCCGTGACAGCACCGGCAACCGGGTCAAACATCACGCTCCTCGTGCCGATGCCGTGAGGCCCGCCCGAAATGTCATCGGGCGGGTCCTCACGGTAGCGACCCTACGAGCGATCCGGCTTCGCCGGTCGCGAACTGCCAAACAAGGTCGCACGCAGGCCCATGGGGGCACCCTCTGCACGAAGTGCTTGAGGGTTCGCGTGAGCCTGCAATTCAACTAGTCCAGCGAGCCGACCGAAGCGATCTTGCCCTTGTCGACCTTGTACCCGAACACCGGGGTGTCCGAGAGTTCGCCCGTGTCAGCCCACTTGTAGGACTTGGCGAATCCCTGGCCGCTGTAGCCCGTGACGAACTGCAGGAGCTTCGGACGGGTGGTGTTGCCCTTGTCGATGCCTTGCAGCAGGACGATGGCCGTGTCGTATCCCTCGATGGAGTACGTGCCGGGTGCCTTGTTCTTGAACGACTTCTTGTACGAGTCCGCGAAGTCCGGGATCAGCTCGCCGGGAATGCACGGGCAGGTGAAGTAGGCGTTCGATGAAGCGCTGCCGGCCTGCTTCACGAACTCGTCGTCCTTGACGCCGTCCGGACCGATGAAGGCTCCCTTGAAGCCCTTGGCCACGAGCTGCTGGTCGAAGGGAGCGCCTTCGGCGTAGTAACCGGAGTAGAACACCGCGTCGGCCTTGGCATGCAGGATCTTCGAGATCACGGCCGAGAAGTCCTTCTGGCCGGTCGTGACCTTGTCGGTGCCGACGAGCATGCTGCCGAGACCTTCAGTCGAGGTCTTGAACAGGCCGATGCCGTAGTCGGAGTCGTCTCCGACGACGTAGACCCTTTCAGCACCGAGCTTCTTGGCGATGACGGCCACCTTCGGGCCTTGGACGGCGTCGTTACCCATGCCGCGGAAGAAGGTCTTCCAACCGTTCTTCGTCAGGTCGGGGTTGGTGGCTGACGGCGTGATGTGCACCAAGCCAGCGTCCTCGAAGATCTTGCCGGTGGCCTTGGACTCCCCTGAGAACGGCAGACCGATGACACCGACGATCGACTTGTCGTTGACGACCTGCGTGACCGGGCCGGTGGCCTTGGTCGGGTCGCCTTCGGTGTCGAACTTCTTGAACTTCACCTGGCAGCCGGGGTTGGCCTTGTTGTGCTGGTCGATGGCGAGTTGAACGCCGTTGTAGATGTTGATGCCGAGTTGGGCATTGGGTCCGGTCATGGCGCCGGCATAACCGATCGTCGTGGTCGCGGCACACTTGGCTTTTCCGTCGCCGGCAGCGGTGACCGCATCGGACGGAACATCGATCGACGTCTGGACGGGGAGGCTCTTCAGCTCAGGTGCCCCGGGTCCGGTCTTGGCCTCATTGGTCTTGTTTGCGCACCCAGCCGCGATGAGCGCCGTGACGGCAATTGCAGCAAACAGTTTGACTGGTCGAGTCACAGTTCCTCCTGGTCGAGTCCACGCAGCGTGAACGAAGGGTTATTCGAGCGTTTCTAGCACAGGAGCCCGGTCATTCACGATGGTTTGGGCCGCGTCGCGATGTGCTTCTAGCGGCCCGCGAAATTCGCGCCGCTAGAGTCGGGAACGTGGAGCGACTGCTGCTGATCGACGGTCACTCCGTCGCGTATCGCGCGTTTTTCGCTCTCCCAGTCGAAAATTTCGCCACAACCACCGGTCAGCACACCAATGCCGTCTTCGGATTCACGTCGATGCTGATCAACGTGTTGCGCGATGAGCAACCAACGCACGTCGCTGTCGCCTTCGATGTGTCGCGCCAGACGTTTCGCTCAGAGGAGTACACCGACTACAAGGCGAATCGGTCGAAAAGTCCCGAGGAGTTCGGCGGACAGATCCCACTGATCAAGGACGTATGCGCCGCGTTGGGCGTCCAGACCTTCGAGAAGGAGGGGTTCGAGGCCGACGACATCATCGGCACGCTTACCGAGCAGGCAACCTCAGCCGGAATGGAGGTATTGATCTGCACGGGCGATCGCGACGCGCTGCAGCTGGTCAGCGACATGACGACCGTGCTGTATCCCCGGAAGGGTGTGTCGGACCTGGCCCGGATGACGCCCGGGGCCGTCCAGGAGAAATACGGCGTCGAGCCCGAGCACTATCCGGATCTGGCCGCTCTCGTCGGCGAGACGAGCGACAACCTGCCGGGCGTTCCGGGAGTGGGGCCCAAGACGGCCGCGAAATGGATCACGACGTTCGGCTCCCTCGATGCCCTCATTGCCGCGGCCGGCGAGGTTCCGGGCAAGGTCGGCGAGTCCTTGCGAGAGCACCTCGACGACGTCATCCGCAACCGTCGCATCAATGCGCTGGTCTGTGACCTCGATCTTCCGGCAAAGCCTGCCGACCTGACGTTCAGCACCGACTGGAACCGGGAGGCGATCCATCGGGTGTTCGACGCCCTGGAATTCGCGGCCCTGCGAACCCGGCTCTTCGAGTATTTGGGTGGGGGCGACGAGGCAGCCACGGCTGAGCCAGGTGACGAACTCGACGTCGAACAGTTGACGTCGTTCGGAGCTTGGCTCGACGCGCATGGCGACACAACGGTCGGAATTGAGGTCTCGGGCGTTCCACGTGTCGTCGGCGCGCGCATCGACGGAATCGGACTGGCATCCGCTGACGGGAGTGTGGCCTGGGCCGACGCCTCCGCGCTCGATGACGAGGCGCTGGCGGCATGGCTTGCCGACCCGAGTCGACCCAAGGTCATGCACGAGGCGAAGGGCCAACTCCACGCGTTGGCGGCGCACGGATTGTCGGTGCGCGGATTGGTGGCCGACACAGCGCTGGCGACCTACTTGGTGCGCCCCGACCAACGATCGTACGACTTGGTGGATCTCTCGCTGCGCTACTTGAAACGTGAACTCGGAAGCGTCGATGGCGCTTCTGGGCAGCTCAGCTTCATGGACGACGGATCCCAGGACACCGCTCAGCGCGCCAAGGCAGCCATTGACCTCTGGGCAGTCCTGGAGCCTGAACTGGACGCGAGCAATGCGTTGGCCTTGCTGCGGGACGTCGAACTCCCGCTCATCGATGTCCTGCTCGGCATGGAGATCGCCGGGATTGCCATCGACAGCGAACATCTCCAGCAGCTCCACAGCGACTTCACGTCCCAGATCGTGCAGGCACAGGCCGACGCCCACGACGCCATCGGACGCGAAGTCAACCTTGGGTCTCCGAAACAGCTCCAGGAGGTCTTGTTCGATCAACTCGGCATGCCGAAGACAAAGCGAACCAAAACGGGCTACACAACCGACGCCGACGCGCTCCAGTGGCTTCACGCGACCACCGAACACCCGTTCCTCGAAGCGCTGTTGCGGCACCGCGATGTCGCGAAGTTGCGGCAGTCGGTCGAGGGCCTGCAGAAGACGACGGGTGACGACGGCCGGATTCACACCACCTATTCGCAGACGGTGGCGGCGACCGGACGATTGAGTTCGGCCGATCCCAATCTGCAGAACATCCCGATCCGGACGGAACAGGGGCGCCGGATCCGCGAGTCGTTCGTCGTCGGCGCAGGCTACGAAACGTTGTTGACGGCGGACTACAGCCAGATCGAGATGCGCATCATGGCGCACCTGTCGGAAGACGTCGGCCTCATCGCCGCGTTCAACGAAGGCCGAGACTTCCACACTGTCATGGCTGCAAAGGTCTTCGAACGTGAACCGGACGATGTCGACGGTGGGCTCCGGGCGCGTATCAAGGCAATGAACTACGGCCTCGCATACGGCTTGTCCGCCTATGGACTGAGTCAGCAACTCGGCATCGGCGCCGGCGAGGCCCAGGCACTCATGGACGACTACTTCGAGACGTTCGGCGGCGTGCGCGACTACCTGCACGGCGTCGTGGCAGAAGCCCGCCAGAGCGGGTTCACGGCCACGATCTTGGGGCGGCGGCGCTATCTGCCCGATCTGCAGAGCGACAACCGTCAACGTCGCGAGATGGCCGAGCGGATGGCGCTGAATGCGCCGATCCAAGGCTCAGCAGCCGACATCATCAAGGTCGCGATGCTCAACAGCCAGCGTGCGTTGGAGGCGGAAGACTTGTCGTCGCGCATGCTGTTGCAGGTGCACGACGAACTTGTCTTCGAAGTGGCGCCGGAGGAGAGGGAAGTGCTGGAGACGCTGGTTCGACGCGAGATGGCGGGCGCGGCCCAGTTGTCTGTTCCCTTGGATGTTTCGGTCGGTGTCGGCCGCACGTGGCACGAAGCCGGGCACTAGTCTCCGTTGCGACTGCCCCGGTCGGTGATGGCGACCGCCACCGCCAGTGTGACGCCGACCGCGGCAACGGTCGTGACCAGTCCCGTGAGTTCGACTCGAAGAGCGATTGCCAAGACCGGGAGCGCCACCACGGCGAGCCACGTGAGCCGGGCAACACCCGGGCGGCGGCGTGCGAGTGCGTCGAGCACCAGGACCTGAACGATTGCCCACACCGAACCCGCCAGAGTGAAAAGCCACAGACGGCCGGCAACCTCGGCGTACTGGCCGCCTCCGGCGAAAAGCAGAGCGAGTCTCGGGAGCAGGGCGGTGGCACAGGTGGCAGCCAAGCCGATGAGGGCGACGAGAACGACGGCGAGCCGTTGCGAGTTGGCGGTCTCGTCCTGCGCGAACCGCGGATAGAGCAGAACGCCGACAAAGCTGGGCGTCATCAGCGCAGCTTTGCCGAGGATCAGCCCGGCTGCATACAGACCGGCCTGATGTTCGTGAAGTTGATTGCGCGCAATGAGCGCATCGAGGTTGCTGAGCACGTAAAACGCGAAGAGCGTGTGGGTGCCGACGAGTGCCTCGCGGATCAGCGGACGCCGGCTGTGGTCGCCGCCGTGTCGGATGCCCAGAACGGCGGCTCCGACGAGCACTGGTGCCCACCCACCGATCGCGACTCCGATCATTCCGCTCAGAACGGTCGGCTCGATGAGCAGAGCGATCACCCCGGCGATGAGGCGGCCGAACCCGGCTGCGAGGGCGATGGCCGTCACAAGGTGCCAGCGCTCGGCCCCTTGGGCGATGCCCATGAATCCGCCCATCGCGGTGAGCGGCACCAACGTGGCTCCGCACAGCAGCGCAGGCCAGATGGAGTCAAGGTGAAGAACCCACATGATGACCGGCGATGCGGCCGCGACGGCCGCACCCATCGCCAGGGACGCCGCACTCGTCGAGCGAATGACGATGCCGGTCGTCGCATCGCGGCGCTCCGGATCGACGGCGATACGGCGTGCGGCAGCCGCCTGGAGGCCGAGTGACGCGACGAGTCCCATCTGGAGAATGCTGAGGAGCGCGGTCACGGCGCCGAATTCCTCGGGGATCAGGATGCGCGCGGCAACGAGGCTGAATGCATAGGCCGCACCGTTCATCGTCACCTGACCGGCGGCGACCATCGCGGTCGTCCGGGTGCGGTTGGCTGCGGTCACCGGCTCACCCTACGGGGCTACCCTCTGCGACATGGGTTCGACCGGGGCCGATCGGCTCCTGCGCTTCATTGACTCGTCTCCGACTCCGTTCCACGTCGTGACAACCGTGACGGAGGAGTTGGATGCCGCCGGATTCGTCCGTCTGGACGAGCGCGGGCCATGGCCATCGGGTGAGGGCGCGTTCTATGCCGTCCGCGGCGGCTCGATCGTCGCGTGGCGGGCCGCGGGCGACCCGACGTCGGGGTTCCGAGTGGTCGGTGGTCACACCGACAGCCCGAATCTGCGGCTCAAGCCGCACCACGACGTCGGGTCGGATGGCGGAGCCGCCAGTCTCGCGGTGGCGGCCTTCGAACCGTATGGCGGCGCCATTCTGCGCAGTTGGTTTGACCGCGATCTCGGAATTGCCGGCCGTCTCGTCCTGCGGGACGGGACTGAGCATCTGGTCCGCGTTGACCTGCCGGTGCTCAGGGTGCCGCACCTTGCGATCCATCTGGATCGGGACGCCAAGGATCGCGACCTCGACCCGCAGCGGCACTTGAATGCGATCTGGGCAATCGAACCTGCCGAGTTTCTTCCGTGGATCGCCGATGGTTCCGGGGTCAGTGCCGCTGACGTGCTCGGATTCGAACTGATGGCCTTCGACCTACAGCCGAGTGAACTCACCGGGGCTCGGCGCGAGTTCGTCTCCGCTCCACGGTTGGACAACCAGGTCACCTGCTTCTCGGGGCTTGAGGCGTTCGTTCGTTCGGCCGTTGCCGAGACCCAACCGGTCTTGGCCTTGTTCGACCACGAGGAGGTGGGCAGCACCAGCGAACGCGGGGCGCAATCTGACTTTTTGGCCACGACACTTGAGCGCATCGTGCTTGCCGCTGGCGGCGGACGTGACTACTACCACCGAGCGATCGCCGCATCCTGCTGTGCGTCCGGCGACATGGCCCATGCAACGCATCCCAACCATCGGGAGAAGCACGAACCGCTGCACCCGATCGCGCTGGGCGGCGGTCCGGTGCTGAAAATCAACCACAATCTGCGGTACGCGTCGGAGGCGCGGGGGAGCGCCGTGTTCGCGAGGGCGTGCGAGCAGGCCGAAGTTCCACTCCAGCGTTACGTCCACCGCGCCGACCTGCCGTGCGGCTCGACGATCGGCCCGATCAGCGCAGCTCGTACCGGCATTACGACGGTCGACGTCGGTGCACCCCAGCTCGCCATGCACTCGTGCCGGGAGTTCATGGCCGCCGACGACGTCGACCTGTATTCGCGGGCGCTCGCGTCCTTCTACGCGATCGGCTGACCTGCCTGCACGTGGCGTGCGGAGGACGCGTAGACTCGTCTGTGCTGGTGGCCTGCGCTGTCCTCGGACCTAGTGGGGCTGCGCTCGTGCCGAAATCTCACAATTCTCGGGGCTTCTCCACGATCAATGGGCTGCCTGCATCCCGACAATTCAATCCATTCATCGGAGCCCATCAACCCATGAGCATCGCCCCAACGGAGGCCGCCCCCATCGAAGGCACAGCAGCCCCGCAGGTAGCGGTCAACGACATCGGCAGTGAGGACGACTTCCTCAAGGCCATCGACTCGACCATCAAATACTTCAACGACGGTGACATCGTCGACGGCACCATCGTCAAGGTGGACCGTGACGAGGTTCTCCTCGACATCGGCTACAAGACCGAGGGCGTCATCCCGTCCCGTGAGCTGAGCATCAAACACGATGTCGACCCGCACGAGGTCGTTTCCGTGGGTGACACCGTCGAGGCCCTCGTCCTCCAGAAGGAGGACAAAGAAGGCCGCCTGATTCTGTCCAAGAAGCGCGCCCAATACGAGCGCGCCTGGGGCGACATCGAAAAGGTCAAGGCTGAGGATGGCGTTGTCGAGGGCACCGTCATCGAGGTCGTCAAGGGCGGCCTGATTCTCGACATCGGACTCCGTGGATTCCTTCCGGCTTCGCTGGTCGAAATGCGCCGTGTGCGCGACCTCGACCCATACATCGGCCAGAAGATCGAAGCCAAGATCATCGAACTCGACAAGAACCGCAACAACGTGGTGCTTTCGCGCCGAGCATGGCTTGAGCAGACGCAGTCGGCGGTCCGGCAGAAGTTCCTCGACGAACTGGCCAAGGGCCAGATCCGCAAGGGTGTCATCAGCTCGATCGTCAACTTCGGCGCGTTCGTCGATCTCGGCGGTGTTGACGGCCTCGTGCACGTCTCCGAGCTGTCTTGGAAGCACATCGACCACCCGAACGAGGTCGTCCAGGTGGGCGACGAGGTGACCGTCGAGGTTCTCGACGTCGACCTCGATCGCGAGCGCGTCTCGCTGTCGCTCAAGGCCACGCAGGAAGACCCGTGGCAGCACTTCGCGCGAACCCACCAAATGGGTCAGATCGTGCCGGGCAAGGTCACCAAGCTCGTACCGTTCGGGGCGTTCGTTCGCGTCGAAGAAGGCATCGAAGGCTTGGTGCACATCTCAGAGCTCGCCGAACGTCACGTCGAGATACCCGAGCAGGTCGTCCAGATCGGCGACGCCGTGATGGTCAAGATCATCGACATCGATCTGGAGCGCCGCCGCATCTCGCTGTCGCTCAAGCAGGCGAACGACACTGACGTCGCGATCGAGGCAGACGACTTCGACCCCACCCTCTACGGTATGGCGTCGTCGTACGACGAGGCTGGCAACTACGTCTACCCAGACGGTTTCGATCCCGAGACCGGCGAGTGGCAGGAGGGCTTCGAAGAGGCCCGCGCCGCGTGGGAGAAGCAGTATGCCGAGGCGCACGAGCGCTGGGAAGCCCACAAGAAGCAGGTCGCCGAGGCAGACAAGTCAACCGAGGAGGAGTCTGGCGAATACAGCTCAGATTCCGATGCGGAAGCGCCGGCCAGCTCGTTGGCCTCCGACGAGGCGCTGCAGGCTCTCCGCGAGAAGCTCACCGGACAAGACTGAATTTGTCGGTGACTGGCCCCCGCAAGCGGGAGGTACCCCCAGTGCAGCGGCAATCACCGGCGCCCAATCAGGTTTTTCCTTTCGAACGCGACCGGGAGATCCGGATCGCTCATAGAGCACGGGCGTTCGGCAATTCGTGCCGGCGAATCTTGCCGGTGGCCGTGCGGGGCAGGGCCGTCAGGCGGACGTATTCCTTCGGGCGCTTCGGCGGGCTCAGGCGTGTGGCGGCCAACGCACGAAGAGACTCCTCGGTGACGTCTCCGACGTATGCGGCGCAGACTCGCTGGCCCCATCGATCGTCCTCTTGACCAAACACGGCGATCTCCACCAGACCCCGAGCATCGGCGAGGGCGGCTTCAACCTCCGCGGGGTAGACATTGACGCCTCCGCTGATGATGAGATCCGCGCGGCGGGAGTCGAGGTAAACCCAGCCGTTTTCGATGCGGCCGAGATCGCCAACTGTGAATGCCGGACCGTCGGGCGTCATCTTCCAGGCAGCCGCGGTCTTGGCCGGGTCGCGCCAATATTCGAACCGGGCCCAAGGCGGCGCGACGCACCACAGCAGGCTGGGGGCACCGCCCGCTTGCGGGGGATCATCGTCGACGCTGATCGTGCGGCCCGGGCGGGCACGACCCACGGTGCCGGGATGCTCACGCCAGTCGGCCGCCGGGCAGGCAGTCCACTGCCCCTCCGTTGAACCGTAGAACTCCCACACGACGTCGACGCCGAAGGTCTCGTGCGCGCGTTTCCGGATCGTGTCCGGGCACGGGGCGCCGGCATGGGCGACGAGACGAAACGACGACGCGTCGACCTCTCCGCGCGTCTCGTCCTGCCAAGCAAAGATTCGCTGCAGGTGAGCCGGGACGCAGAACATCGTCGTCGGGCGTACGTCACGGACCGCCGCGGCGAAGGACGGAGGGTCGAATGACGCCAGCACGGCGACCGATCCGCCCGCCAACAGCGTTCCGCTGGCAAAGCGGAGCGGAGCGGAGTGATAGATCGGCGAAATCACGAGATTGACGTCGTTGCCATCGAACGACCAAAGGTCCCGCTCCTCCTCGGCGAGCCGGCGGGCATCTTCCTCATCCAGCAGGCCAGACCACACCCCTTTGGGTCGTCCGGTCGTACCCGAGGTGAAGTGCATGGGTCGGCACAGCGGCCACGCGGCCAGGGTCTCCTCCGGCCCGTTGAGCAGATCGTGAAGCGCCTCCTCGTCATCTATGACCAGGGCCGGCTCGACGTCGTCGATGATCAAACCGCATTCATGGGCGGTCAATCGGGGGTCCAGAGGCACGGGAACGACGCCGGTACGCGTGGCACCGAGGACGGCACTGACGTAGTCGGTCGAACCACTCAGGGAAAGCACGACGCGGTCACCTGCCGTCACGCCTGCCGCAAGCAGAGAGCCAGCGGCACGACGCTGCAGCAACTCGCTCTCGGCCGCTGACACCTGGCGAATCACTGACTTCTCCTGTCACGCCGTCGACGGCCAAGTATGCTGTACGGACTCCGCCCCCCTTCGTTAGGTGACGAGCTGTGGCTTTTGCCCGCCAACCCGTCCGCCGGAGTCGTGCTCGACACCGTCGGCGCCCGATGCTCCCGGCAGCACTGTTGGCGACGCTGGTCATTGGTCTGGTCGGTGCTTCGGCGGTGGCGGTGACCCGCACCTTGTCGACCTCGGGCGCGACAGCCGCGGCCGGTGCCCAGTTGGTTGCCGGACCCGTCTTGCGCGTCAGCCGCAGCGATGTGCGGCCCCCTGAGGTGGAGCTGCCCTCGGCACCGCCGGCTGCCGAGGTGAAGGTCACCGGGGCCTCGTTCGTGTTCCATGACGACGCTGCCGACCTCCATGCACTTCCGGACAGCACGTCCACGTTGGTTGTTGTCGTCCCGCCCGATGCAAAGGTCGGCACCACCGGCGAAACTCGTGACGCCTTCACCCAGGTTGTGTTCGCCGACAAGGTCGGCTGGGTTCGCACTGACGCTTTGGTCACCGGGCGGGCACCGTCGATGCAGCAATGCGTCTCCGGGAGCGGGGTTGAGAAGGGACTGCAACCTGACACCGTTCGCGTTCACCGCGTGATCTGCGCGCTGTTCCCGCAGATCACGCGCTTTGGCGGTCGAGGGGGCGGCGGCGAACACGCGTCGGGACGGGCACTCGACATCATGGTGAAGGACGTCGAGCTCGGCACTACGGTCGCCATGCTTGCTCGCCAACACGCGCATGAACTCGGCATCAGCCAAGTGATCTGGCGCCAGCACATCTGGACAACCCAGCGCGCCGGCGACGGATGGCGTCCGATGAAGGATCGTGGCAGCGCGACGGCCAACCACATGAACCATGTCCATGTGACGACGTACGGCAATCGCGGGACGCTCTGATCCCTTGTGCGCGTCGGCTTGACGGGCGGCATCGGCTCGGGCAAGAGCATCGTGAGCTCGCTCCTGGCCGACCATGGGGCATTCATCATCGATTACGACGTTCTGGCGCGCGAGGCCGTGGCCGTCGGGATGCCCGCATTGGACGCCATTGTTGACCGATTCGGCTCGGGTGTACTACATGCCGACGGATCATTGGACAGGCCGAAGCTCGGCACGATCGTCTTCGGCGACGAGCAGGCGCGGCGAGACCTTGAAGCAATCACGCATCCGGCCATTGGCGCCTTGGCGTGGGAGCGTGATGGAGCAGCTCCGGACGGATCGGTCATTGTTCACGACCATCCGCTGCTCGTTGAGGTTGGCCTTGTCGAGTTCGTCGACCTGGTGGTCGTCGTCGATTCCGAAGAGGACGTGCAGATCGACCGTCTCGTGCGCCTGCGCGGTATGGCTCACTCAGACGCTCGGGCGAGGATTGCGGCTCAGGCCAGCCGCGAGGAACGCCTCGCTGCGGCTGATGTCGTCATCGACAACTCCGGCTCAGTCGAAGACCTGAAGGTCGCCGTCGACGCCCTCTGGGCGCGCATAACCTCAAGCAGCTAGGTCGGGGTCAGCGATCTTGCGGAGCGTGGCGAGGGCCTGCCGCTCCAGTTGGCGGACTCGTTCGGCCGAGATGCCGTGACGCCTGCCGATGTCGGCGAGTTTCTGCTGCCGACCGTCGAGCAGTCCGTAGCGAGCCCGCACGATGTCGGCCTCACGCTCGTCGAGGTGTCCGATGAGGCTCGACAGCAGTTCGCGGGACTCCTCGTCGATGACGGCCAGGTCGGGGCCGGGCTGCGTCTCGCGCGCGATGAGGTCGCCCAATGAGGTCTCGCCGTCTTCGTCGATCGGGGAGTCGAGGCTCACATGGTCGCGACCCCAGGCGAGCAAGTCGAGCACCCGGTCGACGTCCATGTCGAGCGACGCAGCGATCTCTGCTGGTTCTGGGTCGTATCCGAGTTCGCGCTCGAGGTTCCGCCGTGCCGCCGTGACCTGGTTCAATTCTTCGACGACATGGACAGGGAGTCTGACGACTCGTCCCTGTTGCGCGATGCCGCGGGTGATGGCCTGGCGGACCCACCACGTGGCGTACGTCGAGAACTTGAAGCCCTTGGCGTAGTCGAACTTCTCGACAGCACGGATGAGGCCGGTGTTGCCCTCCTGCACAAGGTCGAGCATCGGCATCTGGGAACGGGTGTACTTGCGGGCGATCGACACAACCAATCGCAGGTTGGCCTGGATGAACTCCTGCTGTGCCCGACGGCCTTCGTCGGCAATCCAACGGAGTTCTTCTTCGGTTGCCCGCTTGGGGGCGCCGCCCTTTGCGCGAGCGACGCGGCCGGTCTCGAGGAGGTGTTCGGCGAGGAGGCCGGCTTCGATCGTCTTGCTCAGTTCGACCTCACGCGCGGCGTCGAGCAACGGCGTACGCGCGATCTCGGCAAGGTACATGCCGACGGCGTCCTTGCCCTCGATGCTTTCGCTGCGATGGACGGTCTTCGTGGCGGTCATGTTCCGCGCCTCCTCGTTCTCTGTATGTGTGCAACGAACGAAGGGAGCGCAAGATTCCATCCGTGTTAGTTAGTTCGGCGGAATGTTTTTCGTTCCGGTGTGAATGATCCAAGCCAGTTCCCACGCCCGTTCGCGCCATGACGCGTAGCGTCCACTCACCCCGCCGTGACCAGCACTCATTTCGGTCTTGAGCAGGAAGTTTCCCGACGCTTTCGCGCGCAATTTGGCTACCCATTTCGCTGGCTCGACAAACAGGACACGGGTGTCGTGCAGGCTGGTGACAGCGAGGATGTCGGGATAGGGGGCCGCTTCCACGTTCTCGTATGGCGTGTATGACTTCATGTACGCGTAGACCGCCGGATCGTCGAGCGGATTGCCCCATTCGTCCCACTCGATGACGGTGAGCGGCAGCGACGGGTCGAGGATCGATGTCAGCGCATCGACGAAGGGAACTGAGGCGACGATCCCGGTGAAGGCGTCGGGGGCGAGGTTCGCGACTGCTCCCATCAGCAGCCCGCCGGCGCTGCCACCTTCGGCGACCAAGCGGTCGGAGGACGTCCAACCCTCGGCCACCAGATGCCGCGCGGCCACGACGAAATCAGTGAACGTGTTGCGCTTTCGCAGCAACTTGCCGTCTTCGTACCAGTGCCGCCCCATTTCGCCGCCGCCACGCACGTGTGCAACAGCGAAGACGAAGCCGCGGTCGAGCAGGCTGAGGCGCGGGATGGACAGCGACGGATCGATGCTCGTTTCGTAGGAGCCGTATCCGTACAGGAGCGCTGGAGCACTGCCGTCGCGCGGCGTGCCGCGCCGGCAGACGACCGAGATGGGGATGTTGGTGCCGTCGTCGGCTGGGGCCCAGATCCGGTGCTGCTCGTAGTGGTCGGGGTCGTAGCCTCCGAGCACGACGGCTTGCTTGCGGACCCGGACTTCGCCCGTCGCGACGACGAAGTCGACGACTGTCGCAGGCGTCACGAAGGATCCGAATCCGAGACGCACCAGGGGTTGGTCCCATTCGGCGTTCGCGCCGACCCCGCAGGCCACGAGTTCTTCGTTGAAGTCGATTTCCTGGAGCGGACCGAAGCCGGCCGGTCCGATCATCATCAGGCCCACGCGCGGCATCGCGGCGCGGCGGTACTGGACGAACAACTGGTGGGCGAAGATGTCGATCTCTTCCAGCCGCACATCCGCGTCGTGGGGGATGAGGACGTCTGGTTCTTCGGTGGTTGGATCCTCGAGCGGTACGGACACGAGCGTGAAATTGATGGCTTCGCGGTTGTGCAGGATGAGCAGCCGGTCTTCGCCAGCGACGATGCCGTGCTCCACGGAGTATTCGATGCCGGTGTCCCGCGGCCATACGACGCGGAACTCGCCGGTCGGATTGTCGGCCTCGAGGATGCGCACCTCGCTTGTCACCTTCGACGACGATGCGATCGCGAGGTACTTGTCGGACTGGGTTCGTCCGATGCCGGAGAAGAAGCGGTCATCCGATTCTTCGTAGACGAGAGTGCCGTGGTCGGGGCCTTCAGCAGGTTGCCCGAGTTCGTAACGCCAGATGCGGTGTGGGCGCCAAGCGCTGTCGACGGTTGTGTAGAAGAGGTGTCTGCCGTCGGCGGCCCAGGTGATGCCGCCGCTCGTGCCCGGAATCTCGTCCGGAGACACATCGTCGGTGCGCAGGTCCTTGACCCGAATCGTGTACCGCTCGTCGCCGACGATGTCGACCGACCAGGCAAGCAGGTTGTCGTCGTCGCTGAGCGAGAAGCCACCCAGCGAGAAGAATTCGTGGTCTTCGGCCTCGACATTCAGGTCAAGAAGTATTTGTTCACCCTCGACGTCGATGGCGGGGTCCACCTCTGGCGGATCCCAGTCGTCGCCACTGGCCAAAGGGCACCGACAGCGAATCGCATACTGCTGGCCCTCGATCGTTCGCGAGTAGTACCACCAGTTGCCGTGTCGGACCGGGACAGACATGTCTGTCTCCTGCGTGCGCGACTTGATCTCAGTGAAAATCGCTTCGCGGAGGTCAGCCAGGTCCGCAGTTTGAGTTTCGGCCCACGTGTTTTCGGCCTCGAGATAGGCGATCGTGGCCGGGTCGTCCGCGTTTCGCAGCCACTCATAGTCGTCGACGAACGTGTCGTTGTGATGGACACGGGTGACCGGGTGCCGTTCGGCGATCGGCGGGCCGTGGCTATTCATGCGGCGACGCTATCGGGACGTTTCGAGCTGACAAGTCGGGGTCGTCGGCCGCGAAGGTGTGAATGGGACCGGGTGGCGTGTCTCGGTTTTCAAACCGAACCGTGACCCTGCCGAGGCCCGCTCCCCAAACCCATCCGTCGCCATGTTCGTCGTGATGGACGTCCTGTCCGGGTATCCAGCGGCGCGGCGCGGGCTCGACCGGGGCTTCCGGCGGGAACTCAGCCTCTGCTTCAGCGTCGAAGAGTTCGGGCTGGACCCAGTCCGCCAGACCGCTGAGCCCGACGCCAAGGAGTCGCAGCCCACCCTCGACGTCGATGCCACCAAGGAGGGAGACGCTCGTCTCTGAGATGGTTGCGGCGCTGTCGGTGGGGGCGGCGAGCGTCGACGACCGGCTCAGGGTGCTGAAGTCGTGACGGCGGGCCTTCACTGTCACCGTTCGAGCCGACCATCCGTTGCGCTGCAGCCGGGCGCTGACGATACGCGCCATGCGGTCGGCAGTTTCGGTCAACTGGCGTCGGTCGGTGACGTCGTGCTCGAACGTGTCCTCTACGCTCAGCGATTTGGTTTCGCGTTCGGCAAGCACCGGCCGGTGGTCGATGGCGCGTGCAAGCTTCCAGAGGGTCCCTCCATGGGCAGCTCCAAGTGTGCGGACGAGCTCGTCCTCCTCGAGTTGGCGCAAATCCTCGACTGTTGTCACTCCCAGGCGACGCAGTCGTTCGGCGGTCGCCGGACCGACACCGGGGATCACGGTCACCTGCATCGGCCCCAACAGATCTGCTTCTGTTCCCGGCGCCACGATGAAGGTGCCGTTCGGCTTGTTGATCTCGCTGGCGATCTTGGCCATCAGCTTGGACGTGGCCACACCGACGGACGCGGTCAGGCCGCCGGTGATCGCCACGATGTCGGCACGGAGCGTCGAAATGATGGCAGGCACCGTGGCCGCATCGAAGTCGGGAGCTGCCGCCAAGTCGACGTATGCCTCGTCGAGCGACAGCGGTTCGACGAGGATCGACTCCTCGCGAAGCCGATCCATCACCAACCGACTGGCTTCGCGATATGCCGAGAACCGACCTCCGAGGAATGCCGCGTGGGGGCACCGTGCACGCGCTTCCGCAGTTCGCATTGCCGAACGGACACCGTAGGCGCGCGCTTCATATGACGCCGTGGCGACGACACCTCGCGGTCCGATCCCGCCGACAATGACTGGCTTGCCCCGCAAGGACGGCTTGTCGCGCTGTTCAACCGCGGCGAAGAACGCATCCAGATCCAGGTGGAGGATCGACGCCGAAGACCGAGATCCCGTTCCGAGGTCCGCGGTCCCAATGTTCACTGAGTCATTCTCCACAGATGACGACATGGACGGGCTCATCCACTGTGTTCGACGAACCTATGGTTCGTGAAGTCCGACTGAGCGACGGTCGGGACATGACCGCTCATTCCGTCTTCAAAGCCCGCGACCTCGGCGAACTGATCAACGCGTTGCCCGCCTTGTTCGGCTTTCCTCCGGCCAATTCATTGGTGGCACTCGGTTTGGACGGTCCTCGAATCGTGTTCGGGATGCGCATCGATCTGCCACCAACAAGCGAAATCGATGCCGCAGCGAGCCTGGCCGCCGGTCATCTCGAACACCAGCAAGTTGACGGCGCCATCGTCTTGGCCATCGGCGAACCGCTCGATGTGGGCAAGCAACTCGTCAAGGCCGTCGAGGCGCGGCTGACCAGCGTGCGTCCTGTCGCCGGCGGATGGGCGAGCGACGAGCGCTACTGGGTTTCGATGGCCGACGTCGACCCGGAAGGCCATGTCTATCGACGCACGCTCGACCATCCAGCCGCCGCGCAGGCGGTGTGGGAGGGCCACGAGATCTCGTCGAGCCGTGAGGCGATCGCGGAGCGCATGCTGCCCATCGGTGGCGACTTGCGGGAATGGATTGAACGGTCCGCGCACGAGACAAGTCGCCGCTTCGACGCCGACGTCGCAGCATTGTCCGAGCACGAGCTCGCGGCGTGGACGTCAGATGAATTGCTTCCGATCGTCCACGACCTGCTGGCCGAACGTCAGGTTGACGATGGGGTCGTCATGAGACTGGGCTGCGCGCTCAGACTGATTCCGATTCGCGACGCGGTGTGGGGCTGCATCACTGAGCAGAACAGTCGCGACATGGTGAGGGTCTGGTTGCATGTGGCGCGCCGAGTGCCAGTCGAGTGGACTCCGCCCGCACTGTGTCTCGCCGCATTTGCCTCCTGGTTGGCTGGAGATGGCGCCGTTGCCGTCATGGCCGCAGAGCGTGCCAAGGAGGTCGACGCGACATACTCCATGGCCAGACTCATGCTCGACCTCGCCTGCAGCGGTCTCTCGCCGCAGACGTGGAAAGGGTTCCCCGAGCCCGGTCAGCCCGAGCGGAACGACGTCGAGGCGGCTTCCTGACGACGACGCTGCTTGGCTCGACGGGAGGTTGGGCCAGCCACTGACGGCGTGGACTGGCATGGCACACTTGTCGCAGAGGTTGACCACCGGCCTCATCAGTGCGCCCTTCCACCGACAGTCGAGGTAAATGTGCCGGTCCACGCTGCACGCGGTCCACAACTTGCATCGGCCGTGACGCGTCGGCTGCGCGGTCGTAGGAGCGCCGACACGTCGAGCGAAAGATCCGTGGAGAAGACGACCGTGGCGAAGAAGTCAGCGACCCCGGCCAAGAATTCATCAGTAGCCAAGAAGGCTGCTCCGGCGAAGAAGTCAGTGCCGCAAAGGGCGGCGCCGAAGAAGCCAGCGGCACTCAAGAAGGCCGCGCCAGCAAAGAAGGCCGCCCCGGTTAAGAAGGCCGCGCCAGCAAAGAAGGCGGCGCCGGTTAAGAAGACGGCGCCAGCAAAGAAGGCGGCGCCGGTTAAGAAGGCTTCTCCGATCAAGAAGACGGCGCCAGCAAAGAAGGCCGCGCCAGCAAAGAAGGCGGCCCCGGCGAAGAAGGCGGCCCCGGCGAAGAAGGCGGCCCCGGCGAAGAAGGCCGCGCCGGCGAAGAAGGCCGCGCCGGCGAAGAAGGCCGCGCCGGCGAAGAAGGCCGCGCCAGCGAAGAAGGCCGCGCCAGCGAAGAAGGCCGCGCCAGCAAAGAAGGCCGCGCCAGCAAAGAAGACACCCGCCAAGGCAGCGGCTGCGAGTGCAGTCGCCGAGGCAACGGCAGCCGCGCCTGAAGAGATGACGGTCACGGCCGAGACCACCGTCGAGACTGTCGAGGTCGAGTTCGAGGCCCAGCCGCCAGTCATCGGCCCGGACGGCAAGAAGATTCTCCCCGACATATCCGACGACGAGTTTGAGAAGGACCTGCAGAACGACCCCACCCTCAAGGAGGACGAGGAGTCGAGTTACACGCTCTCGGCCGCCGACGAGAGCGATGAGCCGGTTCAGCAGGTCATGGTTGCCGGCGCCACCGCCGACCCCGTCAAGGATTACCTCAAGCAGATCGGCAAGGTCTCGCTCCTCACCGCAGGTGAAGAGGTCGAACTGGCGAAGCGCATCGAAGCAGGCCTGTTCGCCGAGGAGAAGTCGGGCAAGGGCGGGCGCATCGCCGAGAAGACGCGCGAAGAGTTGGAATGGATCATCATCGATGGTCGCCGGGCCAAGAACCACCTTCTCGAGGCGAACCTGCGTCTGGTCGTTTCGCTGGCGAAGCGCTACACAGGTCGCGGCATGCTCTTCCTCGACCTCATCCAGGAAGGCAACCTCGGCCTCATCCGAGCCGTCGAGAAGTTCGACTACACCAAGGGCTTCAAGTTCTCGACGTACGCCACCTGGTGGATCCGCCAGGCGATCACCCGCGCGATGGCCGACCAGGCCCGCACCATCCGTATCCCGGTGCACATGGTCGAGGTCATCAACAAGCTGGCCCGCGTCCAGCGCCAGATGCTGCAGGATCTCGGTCGCGAACCCACTCCGGAAGAATTGGCGATCGAACTGGACATGACGCCAGAAAAGGTCGTCGAGGTCCAGAAGTACGGCCGCGAACCCATCTCGCTGCACACGCCGCTCGGTGAAGACGGCGACAGTGAATTCGGCGACTTGATCGAGGATTCTGAGGCGATCGTTCCGGCAGACGCGGTGTCGTTCACGCTGCTCCAGGAGCAGCTCCACGCGGTGCTCGACACCCTAAGTGAGCGCGAGTCAGGAGTCGTATCGATGCGATTCGGTCTGACCGACGGTCAGCCCAAGACGCTCGACGAGATCGGCAAGGTCTACGGCGTCACGCGCGAGCGGATTCGACAGATCGAGTCCAAGACCATGAGCAAACTGCGTCACCCATCGCGATCCCAAGTCCTCCGCGACTATCTGGACTGAGAATTGCCGCGGTAGGGCCCGGATGGATCCTGATTCTCAGCAGCCATCCCAAGCGGGTACGTCGGAACCCTCGAACACCTCGATGGCATCGATCTTGCGGTCAGTCGCAGCAAATCCGATGGCCTTCGTGCCGTCGGTGAGCACGTAGATGATTTCGCCGTACATCCCCGTCTGCTTGACCAGTTTGCCGCCAACGGTTGCTTGCAGGTGATCGACAGTGTCGCCTACCTGGATGCCTTCAGGCGTATGTGGGCCCGCGGACTTGAGGAGTACAGCTGTGAGCGGCTTATCCGCCTTGTCGTAATCGAATTGAAGACCGATGTCCTTGCCCACCGCTTGCAGCGTCGGACATTCGTTCTTTCCTGGCTTCTGTGCCAAACCGGCGTCGAGCAGTTGCTTGGAGGTCATGCCGACCTTGTAAGGGCCGATCCTTCCCGGTTCGATGATGAACCCACCGGCGTCAGGGGCGTTGCTGGTCGTGCTTGGCTTCGGCGTTACGGGCGAGGTCGCCGATTCTGATTTTGGTCCGCAGGCGGCAGTCGCCCCGACCAGTACACAGATTGCGGCGACAATCACGTGCTTCCTCATGCTCGGATCGTAGAGGAATCAGGAGCGGCGGGTTTTCGAAATCACCTGCGTGCGAAAGTTGGGGGAGTCCCTGACCACGGCATCTAGGTCATGCCAGACTGGCCGGATTCGGGAACCTCGATGGGAGAGAAAGTCCATGCAACTTCGCTCGGCCATTCTCGCTGCCGCACTTCTCGTGGCCACCGGCTGTGGGACGACGGCCAATCAACACCGACCATCAGTGGAGCCTTCCGCCTTGGCCAAGCCTGGTTCAGTGATCGACTTTGGCAAGGGCGTCGAAGTGCGGAAACGTGCCGACGGCGAAAAACTCATCGGAACTCCCGACGCGTTCAAGTCCTTCATCGGCCACCTGGCGACTCACCCGCAAGACTCACGCGGATGCGACATCGACATGGGGACCAGGGTGATCACGGTCCGGAAATACGACTCCACGGGCTTCGCCATCGGTGACAGCTTCGACAACTGCGCCGGATATGTGGCCTTCTGGGGCAAGCGGAATGGCCGGTGGGCGGAACTGATTGGCACCCAGACAGCCGTCTCGTGCACTCGACTCCACAAGTTGCGAATTCCCCCGAGCATGGAAAACACGTGCGTCGGTTCCAAGAGCACCGGCTACAAGCAAGAGCACTACAGGGGCTGAGCGCCGAGTTCTACGGGATGCTGTGCCGTACTTCGCAGCTGGACGACGTATCGTCGCCGGTGCCGCCGTCGCAGCCGTCGGTTCCAGAGCCGCCCTTGAGCGCGTCGTCGCCCTTGTATCCGAACAACTGGTCGTTGCCCTCGCGTCCGGAGATGACGTCATTGCCGGAGAATCCGATGATGAAATCGGCACTGGATGTGCCGTACAACTTGTCTGAGTAGTTGCTGCCCCAGAGCGCTTCGAACCGGTCGCGCAGCGTCTTGTAGCCGATGCCACTGGCCTGCGGATCACGATCCGCCAGATCAACGACCACGTAATGCGTCGCATAGAGGAAGCTCAGGCCGTCGGCGCCGCTGTCACCAGTGAGGGTGTCGCCGCCAGTGCCCGGGTCGAGTCCGTCGTCGCCGGTGCCGCCAGATATCCAGTCATTGCCGCTGTTGCCGGCGATCTGGTCGTCGTTGCCTTCTCCCCAAATCGTGTCGTTTCCGGGCCCGCCCGAAATCTTGTCATTTCCGCCACCCGCGCACACCCAGTCGTTGCCCTCTCGCGCGCCGATGCTGTCCCCGTGGGAAGTGCCCAGGATGACGTCGTTTCCTGCCGTCGGCGATTGACCCAGATTGAGGTTCACCGTCACGGTCCGGCCATGACAAGTCGCGGCGGCAGCTTGCGCGGGCACGGCGACCGCGGTAGCGGTGGCGACCAGAAGGGCACCGCCCAGGACGTGTAGGCGCAGACTCATGGACTTACTCCTCGGGAGCGAGAGTGAGAGTGGAACCGCCTTGCATCGTAGTACGGATTTTTGTGACGACTCATGGGATGCGCGAGATGTGGGTATTTCATGTCCGGGACACAGTTCCCGGAGGTGCACGGTCATGGATCGTACGAGCCAGCGGATCGCAGGACGAGCTCTGTGGGTAGTGCCCGTCGCCGCCATTTTCCTAGCGATCGGCGCGGGCGCAGTGCAAGCCGCAGGGTCAATGGCGTGGCAGGCGTCGGTCCCGAGCTCGATGGATATGGCCGATTCGCCAGCGCAGGACACCAATGGCGACTCGAGCCCGAAGGACGAGCCTGCCACCGATGAACCGTCGGATGAAGAATCCAAGAATTCCGATGGCGGAAGCAAGAAGGACGAGAGCAAGAACAAGAACGACGGCAACCACAGTTCGGATTCCTCTCCTGACGGCGGCTCCGGTGGCGGCGTTCCCGTCGTAACCACGAGCCCGACTCCGGAGCCGACGCCTACCGTGATGGTCAGCCCAGCGCCGGCAAGCGAGAGCACGGGTTTTGGATCATCGGCCCTTGGATGGGTGCTCCTCTCGGGAGGCCTGGCGAGCGCGGGCGGCGCATATGCCGTGTATCGCCGCAACGGCCGCGTCGTTTGACTCGCAGACGGGGTCGGGGCCTCCTATGCTGGGACCCTCAATCTTTTGTGAGGAACTCCCGTGCGCCCAAAGAACTTGCTCCTCGCTGCGACGATCAGCTTTGCTTCACTCTCCCTTTCGTCCTTTGCGCCGTCCGCGACCGGTGCCGACGCAACGCCGTCGACGGACTCCGTGCCCAAGGCCCACTGCGGGCCGGGGTCGCTGCCCGAGACCGGTCTTCAGGGTCGTGTCAGTCTGGCGGACATCAGGAGTGGCCGTGCTGCGAAGGGCTATCGGTGCAACACCGCACTCGTTGGGTCGTCTCTCAGCTCGACGCCGCTCGGCAGCTTTGGTGGATTCAAGGTCCGCCGTTATGTCGATGCCGCTGGTCACGAGTGCGCTTACTACGACGTGCAGCTTTTGGTCGGAACCGGAATTGCCGACATCAGCAAGGGGCTCAACGCTGGTGTTGCAGTCCTGGACATGGCGAACCCGGCCAAGCCTGTGCGCACCGCCACCTTGCGCACCGTGGCGATGCTGACTCCGCACGAATCGCTCCAGGTCAATCAGAAGCGCGGACTCATCGCGGCCGTGGCCGGGACTCCGGCATTCGGCCCGGGCGTTGTCGACGTCTACGACATCTCGAAGGACTGCCGACACCCGAAGCTCAAATCGCTGCCGAACATCGCCGGAATCATCGGGCACGAGAGTGGAATGACGCTCGACGGCAAGACCTTCTACTCCGGCAACCCGGTCCCCGGCGGACAAGTGGCAGCGGTCGACGTCACCAACCCGACACTGCCCACCACGCTGAAGGTCCTGAACCACCCGTCGCATGGCATCACGCTCAGCCCGAATGGCAACCGTGCCTACCTGACCTCGCTCTTCCCGGCCACCCTCACGATCGAGGATGTCTCGCAGATCCAAGCCCGCGTGCGCAAGCCGGCAGTGCAGGCCGTCGGCAGCGTGACGTGGGAAGGCACGATCCCGCAGATCGCTATTCCGGTCACGATCGGCGGTCATCCGTACATCGTCGAGGCTGACGAGTACGGCGCGCTCGGGCCTCGCAGTTTCCTGGGATCGAAACCGGGAGCCGTGCGCATCATCGACATCGGCGACGAAACCAAGCCGAAGGTCATCTCGAACATTCGTCTTGAGGTTCATCAACCGGAGAACTTCGCCACGCTGGGCAGCGACCCGGGTGCGGCCAACCCCGTCGGCGGTTATGCGGCTCATTACTGCAACGTTCCGCGTTACGCCGATCCGGGCATCGTGGCGTGCAGCATGCTTTCGTCCGGTCTGCGGATCTTCGACATCCACGACCCTTTCCATCCGCGTGAGATCGCCTACTTCAACCAGCCGTCAAAGCTCACCCCCAACCTCGGCACGAACCCGAACCTCGCGATGCTGGCGACCAACTTCATTCCACCGAGCTGGGCACAGTCGAGTCCGGAATTCGTGCCGTCCCGATGCGAGATCTGGTACTCCGACGGACGCACCGGTTTCTACAACGTCCGTCTGACGAATGGCACGTGCGCAGCGATGCAGGCTCGGAAGTGACGGCCAGCCGCGTCGAAAGCTGCAGATAGCGTGCGGCGATCCATCGTTGCCGCCGGGGCAGCGCTCGCCGTGATCGCGGCTGTGGTTTTCGTTGCTCACGCGGGCCACCGCAGTCAGCCGCAGGGCAAGTCAGTCAAGCCAAGCGCTGTCGACATCGGCTTTGCGCAGGACATGATGGTCCATCATCAGCAGGCCGTTCTGATGGCGGCGTACACCCGCGAGCACGCCGGCTCGAGCGAGATTCGCCTGCTCGCCGCCACCATCGATGCCGCGCAGCAGCGAGAAATCGGGCAGATGGTCGGATGGCTCCAAAGTTGGGGTAAGCCAACGTCGTCAGATCGGCCACCGATGTCCTGGATGATGACGGGCTCCATGCACCATGAGATGCGGATGGGACACGGTGACGTCGGCGCGGTCATGCCGGGAATGGCGACGCAAGCCGAGATGGACGCTCTGGTGAATCTCACTGGGGCGGAGCTCGACGCCCGATTCCTTCAACTGATGACGCGCCATCATCGAGGCGGTCTGCCGATGGCCAAGTACGCGGTGAACCACGCCCGAATGCGGTTTGTGAGAGACACCGCACGCAGCATGATCCTCGATCAGCAGCGTGAGATCGATCAGATGCTGACGCTCATGCAGGCGCGTGGCGTCGAACCGCTGCCTTGATCGGCGACTGGCTGATCAGAACTCGTCGTCTGGAGCGATCGACGGTGTCTCGGCCAGCCGGCCGGTCTCGTCGTGGATGGAGATGGCGATTTCGCGCAGCTTGTCTTCGTGCTGGCGAGCGTGGTGTGCGCAGAAAAGCAACTCGGCGCCGCCGCCGAGTTCAACGCGGACATAGGCCTGGGCACCGCAACGATCGCAACGATCGACGGCTGACAAACTGGTCAGTTGCACTGTTGCCGTCACGGTGACCTCTCTTCCTCAAAGCTCCTGGCACCAAGAGGAACATCCTCTCACGGAGCTCTATTCCGCAGCCTCTCGAAGTGACTAACTACATACGTACCCCTTTGGTCATGGGGCAGACGTGAAGGCGCGCCGTCGGATGTGTCGCCCCGTCGCCAGATTGGGCTTGATGTGACACGAGGGACACACGTGTCGTCCGCTGTCTGCTCTGTGGCGTGGTGCGTGTCAGTGCTGGTCAGTGGGCGCACGCCGATAGTCTGAAGATCTCATGTCGACGTATGACGCGCGCCACCTGCTGGTCTTGGAAGGTCTGGAGGCCGTGCGCAAACGTCCCGGCATGTACATCGGCTCGACCGACACTCGCGGCCTCATGCACTGCCTGTGGGAGATCATCGACAACTCGGTCGACGAGGCGCTCGGCGGGCACTGCACGCACATCGACGTCACGTTGCACGACGACGGTTCGGTCGAGGTCCTCGACAACGGTCGCGGCATCCCGGTCGACACCGAGAAGAAGACCGGGCTGTCGGGTGTCGAGGTCGTCTTCACCAAACTGCACGCCGGCGGCAAGTTCGGCGGCGGTTCCTACGTGGCCACCGGTGGACTTCACGGCGTTGGTGCCTCGGTGGTCAACGCACTCTCCGCGCGCCTGGACGTCGAGGTCACGCGCGACGGCGCCGTGTGGGCAATGGCATTCGAACGGGGCGCGCCGACGGGTCCGCTGGAGAAGAGGGGCCGTGCCAAGAAGGGCGAATCCGGTACCCGCATCCGTTACTGGGCCGACCCGCAGATCTTCATCAAAGGCGCCACGTACAACGACGACGAACTCACAACCCGCGCCCGCCAGACGTCCTTTCTCGTGCCGGGCCTCGAACTCGTCTTGCGCGATGAACGCAAGCCCAAGAAGGGCGACGACACCGGCCCACGCGTCGAATCGTTCAAGCACGACGGAGGAATTGCCGAATTCTGCGATTTCCTGGCCCCCGACGAGGCGATCACCGACGTCGTTCGCCTGCAGGGCCACGACGAGTTCACCGAGACCGTTCCGGTGCTCGACGACAAGGGACACATGACGCCACAAGAGGTCTCACGCGACCTCAGTGTCGACATCGCACTGAGATGGGGCACGGGCTACGAGACCGAGATCCGATCCTTCGTCAACATCATTGCCACGCCCAAGGGCGGCACCCACGTGCAGGGCTTCGAGCGGGGCATGACCAAGACCTTCAACGAGGTGCTTCGCTCAAGTCGTCAGTTGAAGCAAGCCGATGCAGACGTGATCAAGGACGACGTGCTCGAAGGTCTCACGGCTGTCGTCACCGTTCGCCTTGCTGAACCGCAGTTCGAAGGGCAAACGAAAGAGGTTCTCGGCACACCACCGGTCCTGCGCTTGGTGAACAAGATCGTCTCCCGCGAACTCAAGGCATTCCTGACGTCGACGAAGGCAGCCCAGAAGGCCAAGGCGCGCACGGTCATGGAGAAGGTGGTGTCGGCATCCAAGACGCGCCAGCTGGCTCGCCAGCAGCGCGACAATCAACGGCGTAAGAACGCACTCGAATCGAGCGCACTTCCGGCCAAACTGGCCGATTGCCGCTCAACCGACCTCGACCGCACGGAGTTGTTCATCGTTGAAGGCGATTCGGCCCTCGGAACGGCCAAGTCTGCTCGCGACTCCGAATTCCAGGCGCTGCTGCCGATCCGGGGCAAGATCCTCAATGTCCAAAAGGCGAGCGTCGGCGACATGCTCAAGAACGTCGAGTGCTCCTCGATCATCCAAGTCGTCGGGGCAGGTTCCGGCCGCACGTTCGACCTCGATTCCGCCCGCTACGGACGCGTCATCTTCATGGCCGATGCCGACTCCGACGGCGCTCACATTCGATGCCTCCTGGCCACCCTCTTCTTCCGCTACATGCGGCCGCTGGTTGAGCAGGGGCGCGTCTTCACCGCCGTCCCGCCGCTGCACCGCATCGAGTTGACCAACCCCAAGCGTGGTCAAGAGAAGTTCGTCTACACCTACTCAGACGCCGAACTTCAGCGAAAGCTCGCCGAGTTGTCGAAGAAGAACATGCGCTGGAAAGACCCGGTCCAGCGCTACAAGGGCCTGGGCGAGATGGATGCGTCACAGTTGGCCGAAACGACCATGGACCCGCGGCACCGAACGCTTCGCCGCCTCACGGTCGACGACGCCGAGGCGGCCTCGGAGGTGTTCGAACTCCTGATGGGCAACGACGTCGCGCCGCGTAAGGACTTCATCGTGCAGAACGCCTACGAACTCGACGCCGACTTCATCGACGCGTAGGCAGGCTCGTGGCCGCGGGAGCCGATTACCGCGTGGGAGTCGGCTCAGGCGAGGCCGTCGGTTCCTCGTATCCGTGGGACGCGAGGAAATATTGGCCAACGAGATAGCCCAGATAGGCGCCGGACTTGAGGTCGCTCGGCAACTCATGCCCGCGGTACATGTTGGCGAAGTCGATCTGACGCTCCATCCAGATGTATTCGTCGCGACCCATCGGCGCCATCGCCGACAAATAGGTGCGCGCGGCGGCACTCATCGCTGCTGTTGGCGAGGGGAACGAGCAATGGCAGTCGCTGCGTACGGCACGCAAGCGGGGTGTGCACGGCGAATCGTCGACCGGCTGGGTTCCAGCGAATCGGCGTTGGGCACTGATGGCAACCCGGGATGCAAGGTCAAGCACCGTGTTCAGTTCGAGTTGCGTAGGAATCTGATCAGCGTCGCCTTGCAACTCGATGTTTCGGGTGACGAATGTCGACCACACATTGCGACAGCCGTTGACCGAAAGCCAGACGGCAGCCCTGGTGCGCTTGCCTTTGCGCTTGATCCTTGCAACCTGGGCTCGATCAGCCGTCCGCTGGATCAACGTGGGCTGGGTGCGAACCTGGCGCGCCGCCCATCGCGCGAAGGTGTCGTCTGTCGTGCCGTGGGCGTTGCTCGACCAGAACTGTTCAACATCGAGGCTCGCCTGGTGCGACTGACCATAGAGCGCCAGAATGACTGGCCTCAGGTCGCTGTCGGCGAACAGCGTTGGCGCCGGCGTGGTGGTGGGGTTGGGCGGAGCAGAGCCGGACCCCACGGGGATTGGGATCGAAGTCTGCTGTGGCCGTATGCCCAGAATGCTGCCATTGGTGAGACCGAGCAGGGTGATGCCGATGGCCAGTGCGGCGATGATGGCATATCGCCAGCCCATGTTGGTGCCGCTGCTGCCCATGTTCGGATCGACGACCATGTAGTCAGAACCCCATCGCTCGAGAGTGGACCACGCCACTGGTTTGCAGAGACCGCACATCGTTGTCGGCGATGTCCGGGATCATCGTGGACACCGCGGTCACATACTTGCTGAAGCCCCGAGGGCGCACATTCATCGAGTGGAGTGCGTGGTCGACTCGGCTCAGGGACGATGGACCCTTGGTCTCAACCATGGCGTAGCGATCGTCGAGCCACACGTCGCCGTCTTCCAGATGAGCTGTCAGGCCCCAATCGATCGTGACGCGTGTGCCGGCACCCAAGTCTGAGAGGGTCGCACGGGTGTAACAGACCTCGACCGCTGGGACGAGGTCAGCCACGTCGATTTCGGGAAAGTCATTCACGTGGAAGGCGACAAAGTCGCGATCTTCGCCGGTCAGGGCGCCGTAGCGGGCCGGCTCGCTGATGCCCATGACCTTGACAGTGTTGCCCCGGTTGTCTTTGGTCTTGACCTCAACGCGACACAGTTGGTCTTCGACGTACAGGCGGCTGCGGACCTTCCAGCGACGTCGGCGACGCTGGACGTGGGCACGCGCCGACTCGAAGTCGATGGTGTCGAAGTACAGCGTCCGGTAGGTCGTGTAGCGGCGGTCCTTGATGCGCAGGACGCGGTGCGTGTCGGCAATCTCGCCGATCAGCTCGCGCACCTTCTCGACGGGCGCGATGTACTTGCGGTCGGTGCGGTGCATCAGAGCCGCGTGCTCGACCAGCGTCTCCAAGCCGACCGGCCGCGGCTTGTCGAGGTTGAGTCGGCGAACCATCGCCTCGCTTGCAACCTGGTCGGGAGAGGGCGCGAGGCTGGTCCGCGGATCTGCGGCCAGCGCGGTCACGGTCTGTACATTCCGTCGGCGTCGTCGAACATTTCCTCCGACGTGGACTGGCCCCAACGCGGATCGATCACGTAGGAAAGCTTCAGGTCGGTCGTTTCACGGACGAAGTCGATTTCCTTGATGATCACGCTGTCGATCGTCAGGCCAAGCCGCTCCTGCAGGACGGCGCGTACCTCCAGGGGATCGGAGTAAGCCTGCTCAAGGGTGAGCCGCATGACCCGCGTTGTCTTGGCATCGCGGTTGGTGTCGGTGATGGCCACGACCAGAAGCAGGCCGAGGTTGATGCCCGCAAGCAGGCCCCAGTGAGTTGATGGAATGGCATTCACCAATCCGACGATGAGCGTCAGGAAGGTGAACGCGACGTCCTTGATCGTGAAGGCAGCGCTTCGCAGACGCAGCATCGACAGCAGCGCAAAGAGGCCGAATCCGATGCCTTGGCTGAGCCCGGTGCCGGCGGTGAAGGCCGTGACAGCGGCGAAGATGCCGACATTCAGCGAGGAGAGGACGAGCGGCATCGCCGGGACTGACTGCTGGCCTTTGTACAACCAGCCGACCAAGACCATGAGGGTGAGAAGGTCTAGGCCGGCGCGACCCAACAACTCAATCGTCGCTTGCGAGACACTCATGGGGAGCCTCGGTCCTCTCGGTCGGGGGTGAGCGATGGGGGCTCGCTCGGCGCTTCCAGCTGACAGTTCCGTCGCATCCTGGCCACTGCGGAACAACAGGCGGTCGACAAACTCAGTGTCGTCCCTCAGTGACCCTGACCCCACTACTCTACCGACCGGTCACGGGGAATGCCCAATGTCAGACGAGTTTCGTGGCGAGATAACCCTCACAAGAGTGGAATGCCGGTCCGTTTTGGTGGTGCTGTCCCAACCAACGCGAAGGACTGCGTCGCTACGATGCCCGGGTGAGCTCGATATCCGATCCCGGACGTGCCAGCCGTGCCGACCGGCGGAGAGCGCAGGGGCTCATCGATGGGGCTGTCGCGAGTGGGCGTATCACGGCGGCCGAACGGGATTCGCGGACCCAACGGATCGCTGCGGCGCAAACGCGTGGCGAACTGGCGATGATCACGCGCGACATCTCTGAAGCCTCGCTCGGTTCGGCGATCGACCCGAACGTCTTGGCGTCGATGCGCGTCGGAGGCACTTACCGGGGAACGTCCACGGATGCATCGCAGCCTGGACGAGTCGACCTTGCGACGGTCACGCAAACGGTCGCGAAGGTGCGACGCATCATGCTGTTCGTCGTTCTCGGGGTTGTCGGCCTCTGTGGGCTCGGGTTGGCAGGGCTCGTGCCGGCTCTCGTTCACTCCGGGGATTCGGGTTCGCCGGCGCCATCGACCATCCCGACCGACATCGTGACCAGCATCAACCCCCCGACCTCCGGCGTGCCTGCGGGTGGCCCGACCAATTTGTTCACGGTCGCCGGATGGAAGGCGCTGGTCGCGGCCATCAAATCGGCATCGGGCGCGACCTCGGTGTACGACGTCGTCGCCTACCCGGAGTACGCATCGGTGGGGCTCGACGGCGGTGATGCTGTCGAACGGCGCCTGTACCGGGAGGGCGGTTGGGAAGAGGGATTCAATGTTCGGACGCCGGCGGTGGGCCGTCTCGTCGAGCTGCGCGACATCGACCCCCAGCTCGTCGCCAGGCTTCCGGACGAGACCGCGCGTCACTTTGGTGTCAGTGATCCCTTGGCGACCTATCTGATCATCAGTGCCATCCCGGCTGAACCAAGGATCAGCGTCTACGTCCAGTCGGACGTGTCCTCCCAGTTCCGCTCGTATCGGTTGGACGGGACGCCGCTCGACTGATCTCGTGGTCAGTCGACCGGAATGAGCAATCCTGTGTCGACGTCGTAGATGAATCCGCCGACGGCGACGTGATCGCCGATGAGCGGGTGCGCGTTGATTTTGGCGACGTCATCGCGAATGGCTGCTTCTTGATCGTCGATCACGCCGAGCGACATCCACGAGGCGTCAGTTCCGGCTTCGCTGCCGACGCGGCGTCGCAGTTCCTCCTCGGATGCCGACGCCATGGCGCAGCGAGTGTGCTCGATGACGAGGACGCGATCGACCTTGAGCAACGTGACGCCCAAGACGAGCGCCACGAGTGCTTGGTCGGTGACGCGGCCGCCGGGGTTGCGGAGGATTTTGGCGTCGCCGGGGGAGAGGCCGATCATGCCGAGTGGATCGATCCGCGAATCCATGCAGGTGACGATGGCCACGCCGGCTTTGGCGACGCCATCGAAGCCCGAGTACTCAAAGTTCGCGGCGTACTCACGGTTGGCAGCCAGCAGATCCTCGAATCCGGACATGCCCGGAGCGTAGCGCGCAGCGCGTACGCGGAGGGGGTCGAGTTCCGGGCGCAGCCGTGGGGGTGCGCTCTGCACGAAGTGCTTGGGGGAGTATCGAGACCGCTGGGTGACGTGATCTCGATACGCCGCCGGTGGCGGCTACTCGATCAGCGGTGGCGGCAGGCGGTGGCGGCTACTCGATTGTCGCGGAACGCCGAACGGGACGGAGGACGAGAAGAGCCAGGACGGCCGCGGCGGCGGAGCAGACGGCTGCGCCAACGAAGACTGCATGCAGTTGGGCGATGCCGGCCCCCCGAACCGCCTCGCGGTAGGCGCCACAGGCAACGGGGGAGCCGCACAACTTTTCGATGGGCGGGATCGCTGCGGAAGCTCGATAGAAGGCGTGCAGCCCGACGGTCGTCAAGGCCGAGATGCCCAACAGCATTCCTACCATCCGCGAGACGATCAGCATGCCGCTGGCCACGCCGTGGACGTCGCCGCTCGTGTGATTGAGCAGAGCGGCATTGACGGGTGCGATGGCCAAGCCGAAGCCGAGGCCGCCGACGGCGAGAGAGGCCATTTCGACGTCATGCAGGAGTGCCCGATCACCCCATGTCGCCATGTGAGCAAAGGCGGCAGTGCTGATGGCCATGCCGAAGGTGGTCAGGAAGGCCGGACGAACGATTCGTAGGAGCGCTCCGCCCACCAAGGCTCCGACGGGAAGAGCAATCAAGAATCGAACGAGCACCAAGGCGGCTTCGACCTGGGAGTCGGGATAGATCGTCAGCCGAGCGAAGAAGGGTATGTCGACGAGGGCGGCGATCAGGCTGGCGCCGATGAGGAACGAGACAACCAGCGCACCCCAAGCGGGGCGTTCGGCGAAGGCACGGCGGGGGAGAAGCGGGTGGCGAGCCGTCCGCTGTCGCAGCCAGAAGAGAACGAAGGCGATTGCCGCCGCTGGCAGGAGGATCGGCGCCGAGGCCGAGATCGCCGAGTTTTCGGGTTCAGCAGAGGCAAAGGTGACGATCACCGCTCCAAGCCCGATCGTGAACAGCATTGCCCCGAACACGTCTGCCTGCTTGGCCAGTGAAGGCCAACCGCGCCAGTCGATCAGTGGTCGGCGTGCGGTCAACTGCCGCACACAGAACAGAACAAGTACGGCTGCCGTACCCAAGGCGAGCGGAGTGAGCCAGCGGGATTCTCCCGTGACGGGGAGATACGCAAGCCCCGTTGTCACGCCGGTCACGAGTCGGTGCGGTGCCAGAAGGACGAGACTCACTCCGGTCAGCATCAGGGCGAGCAGCAGGAGACCGAGCAGATCGATGCGTTGCCGTCGGCGGAGCATGCCTGCCGCGAGGAGCACTCCGACCGCGGCGTTGATCCAGAAGATTGCCCTCCACGAGGCTGCCGTCAGCACCGCCGCCCCGTAAAGCGGGCCCAGCACGCTGCCGAGTTCTTGCATGGCGCCGACGATCCCGAGTGGAAGCCCGCGGCGTTCCGGCGGCCACAAGTCGGCCACCAACGCAAGCGTGGGTGGGATCAGACCGCCGCCACCGATGCCTTGGACCAGTCGTCCGGCGACCATCGTGGGCAAGTCGATCGACGCAGCAGTGATCACCGACCCGATTGCGAATATGACCAAGCAGCCGAGGAGCACCGGCACGCGACCGCGGAGGTCAGCAATGCGTCCGATGAGTGGGAGGACGCCGACGTAGCCCAGGAGAAACCCGGAGACGATAGGCGCGGCCCGCTGCAGTTCGTCGATGTCGAGCCCGGCCGTCGTCATCATCTCGGGTAGTGCGAGTACGACGACGTACGTGTCGGCCGCTGCGAACGCAATCGCGACGACCGCGAAAGCCAGTAGCAAGCGGCCGGGCGCTCGGGTCACTTCGGCAGGGTGATCGTCACGGGTTCGTTCGACGTGGTGACAGTGATGTCATACGTGATGTTCGGAACCTTCGGGTAGAACGGGCCGGTCACGGAGGCGTCGCGCAATTCGTTGTCGTCGGTCAGTCGGTAGGCGACAGCAAAGGAAGCGGCCGCGTCGGCGGACGGCAGTATCGCGCGCACCACACTCCCTGGGATGGTTCCAGAAATCGTCGTCAGTACTTCCTTGCCGTTGCGGGACTTGCCGCGCTCCTTCAGCCCATTCGTCTCGACAAGGATCTGGGAGAAGCCGGTCGTTGCCTCGAAGAGCGCGGCCGGATTGGGCGCCTTGAGAGTTGCCGGGTCGACCGTGAGGAATATGGGGGAGAAGCTCGGCTTGGCCATCACGTCGCCACCGACCGCCACGACCTCGGCGCTCACCGTCGCGCCCCCGGTGATGACTTTGACTGTGCCTTGGAACGCCGGAGAGTGGTTGCCCGTGCCGGTTGCCGAAAGCAGGCCCGATACCCCGTCGGGAAGGCTCTTGGCCGCCAAGCTGAGCTTGATCGTCTCGGCCTTGTCGATCTTGTCGCGAGCCGCGGTGAGTCGTCCGAGCAGGACCTCGCGCGTGGTCTTCTGGTCAGGCTTCTTGGGGCCACAGGCAACGAGGGAGGTTGCTGTGAGGATGGCGAGCAGCAGGACGGTCATTCGGCGCAGCATGGTGGCCAGTGTTTCACGGTGGGGGATTCCCCTTGGCCGGCACGCGCGATTCAGGCCGGATGCGTTCCGGGCAGTTCGGCGGGCGGGCCCGCGACAGCCAGGACAGGTTGGCTGACCGACGTTCCGGAGGCGTCCCGGCGCTCGGTCGGTTTCGGCAAGTCGACGGGTGTGCCGCTGGTGGCACAGGCCAGCGGTGTCCCATCGCCGATCCAGGCCAAGATCACAGCATCTTCGCCCTTGAGCAAGCGCTGGCAGCGAACACCGCCGGTGGCGCGGCCCTTGGCTGGGTAGATCGCGAGTGGGCTCACTTTGGCGCTGCCGTTCTGGGTGCCCGGTAGTGCCGACGCCGACCCGGCGACGGTGACGATCGCAGCGTTGTCGACGTTGCGGACCGCGCCGAAGGCGACCACCGTCGCGCCCTCGGACAGCCGCACGCCGGCAATGCCGCCACCGGCCCTGCCCTGCGGTCGGACGGCAGCGGCTTCGAACCGCAGCAACTGGGCGTCCGACGTGATGAAGGCCAAGTGCTCGTCGCCGGATTCCAGCGGTGCAGCGCCCACGACCTCGTCGCCCTCGGAGAGGTTGATGAGGTCCCAACTGTCGCGGTTGGTCAGGTGGTCGGGCTTGACCCGCTTGACCACGCCCATTTTGGTGCCGAGCGCGACACCCGGCCCGCCGTCGTCGTCGATCGACATGAGCGTGAGAGGTCGGTCGTCGAGATGCAGGAGTTCGCGAAGCGGCACGCCTCCCTGCAGGTGTGGTGCCGATGACGTCGGCGGGATTGCCGGAATCTCGATCACATTGAGCCGCACGACGCGCCCACCCGACGTCACCAAGCCGATCTGCCCGCGTGCAGTGGCACGGACCGCGGAAACGATCGTGTCATGCTTCGCCCGAGAGCCGACCGGGCCGAGCGGCGCGTTGTCACTTGTGCGGGCAAGGAGACCGGTTGCCGAAAGCAGGACCCAGCACGGATCGTCGGAAACTTCGAGCGGCGCCTCGGCCGTCACGGTCTGGCCGGCTGACTCGAGCAGAACCGTGCGCCGCGGCGTTCCGAACTTCTGGCCGACCTCGCTGAGCTCTGCGGCCACCACTGCACGCAGCACGGATTCGTCGGCCAAGATCGCCTCAAGCTCCTCGATCGTGGCGCGCAGTTGCTCGCCTTCCTTCTCCAGTTCGATCCGGGAGAACTTGGTCAGGCGGCCCAACTGCAAATCAAGGATGTAGTCGGCTTGGACCTGGCTGAGATCGAAGACGCCCATCAGGCGGTCGCGAGCCTGGGCCCGATCGTCGCTGTCGCGGATGAGCTGGATGACTTCGTCGATGTCGACCAGCGCGATCAGGAGTCCGTCGACGAGGTGAAGGCGGTCGGCGGCCTTGCCGCGCCGGAACGTGGTGCGGCGCCGGACAACGTCGTAGCGATGCCCGAGGAAGACGGTCAGCATCTCCTTGAGACCGAGAGTCCGCGGCTGGCCGTCAACCAAGGCAACGGCATTGATGGAGAAGGACGACTCCATCGGCGTGAGTTTGTAGAGCTGCTCAAGAACCGCCTCAGGATGGAACGAACTCTTGATCTCGATGACCAGATTCAGGCCTTGATGTCGGTCGGTCAGGTTCTTGATGTCGGAGATGCCCTGCAGCTTCTTCGACTGGACAAGCTTCTTGATGGCTTCGATAACCCGCTCTGGGCCCACGTTGTAGGGCAGTTCGGTGACGACGATTCCGCGACGTCTGGCCGTGATGTTGTCGACGCGTGCCGTGGCGCGCATGCGGAAGGATCCGTTGCCCGTCGAATACGCGTCGCGAATGCCGTCGAGCCCGACGATCTTTCCACCGGTCGGAAGGTCTGGCCCGGGGATGAAGCGCATGATGGCGTCGAGATCGGCCCCAGGATGGTCGTTGAGGTGTCGCAGCGCCTGGACGACTTCGACGAGATTGTGTGGAGCGATGTTCGTGGCCATGCCCACGGCAATGCCGGTGGCGCCGTTGACCAGCAGATTGGGGATGGCCGCCGGAAGTACCGCTGGTTCCAGTTCGCGTCCGTCGTAGTTGGGCCGGAAGTCGACGGTGTCTTCGTCGATGGACTCGGTCATGGCTTCGGCGGGGAGATCCATCCGGCATTCGGTGTAGCGCATCGCGGCGGGCGGGTCGTCCGGCGATCCGAAGTTGCCGTGGCCGTCAACCAGCGGAAGACGCATCGCCCATGGCTGGACCAGTCGGACGAGCGCGTCGTAGATGGCGCTGTCTCCGTGCGGGTGCAATCGCCCCATCACCTCGCCGACAACGCGAGCACTCTTGACATGCCCGCGGTCGTGACGAAGGTTGAGGTCGTCCATGGTGAAGAGCGTTCGCCGCTGTACCGGCTTGAGACCGTCGCGGGCATCGGGGATGGCCCGGGCGTAGATGACGGAGTACGCGTACTCGATGTAGCTGGCGTGCATCTCGTCGGTGATGTCGGTGTCGATGATGTGCTCGTCGAACTCCTCATCGGGGGCTTTCGATTTCGTCCGTGCCATGCATCGATTCTCGCCTGCCCGGCCCTCCATGAGTCGCAGCGGCTCGCGAAAGCCGACCGTCCGTCTGCCCAGCCGGTGCTCCCACTGCGGGCGATAGGCTTTCCGGGTGACCAGCGACCGCACGACTGAGGTGTTTGCCGAGATCGCGCGCAGCGGCTACTACCCCGAGATCGTCGCGGACGGCTTGCGTGACACGTTGGCAGACGAGCGCGTCTTGGCGTTCGTCGTGCATCACGAGCCCACGTTTGATCGCGATGAGATCCGGCGCCACATGACGGTCTTGGCGCTCACTCCCACCCGGGTCGTGCTGCTGCATACCGACGAACATCCGCCCGACGACCTCCTGCCGCACCCCTACACATCCACGACGACCGAGGCGGTTGCCGTGGCACAGGTACGTTCCGTCGTTGTCTCGCGGATGGTGTCGGCCATGTCCAACCGGCTGGAGGAAGCCGTTCTCACCATCGGGTGGGGAGCGGTGTCGCGCCTCGACCTCGAGCCGGCACAGTGTGACGACCCTGAATGCGATGCCGACCACGGCTACACGGGCAACGTCACCGGCGACGACTTCTCGATGCGTCTCAGCGCCACGGCAGACGGCGGAGCGGCCGTGGGTCGGCTCTTGGAATTCGCCCGCATTCTGTCGGCTGCAACGACGAATTCCACCACGGCGTAATGACAGCGCCGCCTCCGCTGGCGTCCGATTACGGGCCGCGGGGCCGCCTGACGATTGATCGGGTGATGCCGTCAGTGGCGGCCGCCCTCGGGGTTCCAGGCTTCGCTGACGAGGTGGGGTTCCCGCGGGCGTCGCGTTACGTTGTCATGGTTGTCGATGGCCTCGGCCAATACCTGCTTGACGAGAACCGAGATGCGGCGCCCTTCCTATCGTCGCTGACAGGTGTGGATGGAGTGGTCTGTGGTGTGCCGTCGACGACGTCGACGAGCCTGACCAGCCTCTCCACCGGTCTTCGTGTGGGCGGCCACGGGATGGCGGGATACACGTGCCGCGTGCCCGAAACAGGTCGGCGGATGAACCTGCTGGTCTGGGACCAGCCAGTCGAGCCGGAACTGTGGCAGCCTCACCGATCCGTCCTGGCACAGGTGGCGGAGCTCGGCGTTGCCGCCGATGTCGTAAACGACGCGAAGTTCAGCGAGTCGGGTCTCACCCGCTGCACTCATCGCGGCGTTCCGTACCACGGCGTCAACTCGACGTGGGAACGGCTCGACGTTCTGGTCGAGGTCGTGGAGAGCGCTCCGCACTGCCTTGCGTATGCCTACGACGCCCGACTCGACCACAAGGGCCACGCTGAAGGCTGCGATTCAGACGCGTGGCGCGAGACGCTTCAGGCCGTCGACTCCGACATTGAACGTATCCATGAGGCGCTCCCCGACGACACGGTGCTGGTCGTGACGGCAGACCACGGAATGATCGATCTGCCTGCCGAGGGACGCTTCGATGTCGACGCCATCGTCGGGCTCCGTGATGGGGTCGATCTCATTGCCGGCGAGGCGCGGTTCCGGCACCTGTACGTCGCCACGGGTGCCGCCGATGACGTTCTCGCGCGATGGCGAGAGGCGGTGGGGGAGCGCGCCGTCGTCGAGCGGCCGGAAAACCTCGTCGACTGGTTCGGGCCGATTTCTCCTGCAGTGCGCGGCCGCATCGGCGACGTCGTCGTGGCGGCAGTGGGCCAGTTCGCCGTCTTCTCGTCGGCCGACTTCCCGCAGGAGCAGTCGCTGAGCGGCTTTCACGGATCCGTCGACGAGGCCGAACTCCTGATTCCGCTTCTGATCGCGGCTGGGAACCGGATGGCAGGATGAGGAAGGTGGCCGAGCTCATCTTCTTCACGGGGACGATGGACTGTGGCAAGAGCACGTTGGCGCTGCAACTGGATCACACCCATCGCGCCCGGGAACGTCGCGGCCGACTCTTCACGTCGCTCGGTCGGGCCGGCGAAAGCGTCCTTGCCAGTCGGCTCGGCCTCGACGCGCCGGCTGTCGAGGTCGATACCAATCTGAACTTCTGGCACTTCGTGGTCGATGAACTGACGCAGGGCGCGCAGGTCGACTACCTCGTGTGCGACGAGGCGCAGTTCTACGCGCGCGAGCAGATCGATCAGCTCGCCAGAATCGTGGACGAATTGTCTTTGGACGTCTTCGCCTTTGGCATCCTCACCGACTTCCGGACGATGCTTTTCGAAGGATCCCGGCGCCTGGTCGAGCTCGCCGACCGGGTGAACTGGCTGCAAGTTGAGGCCCTGTGCTGGTGTGGGGCCCGCGCCACCCACAACGCGCGCACAGAGGACGGCGCGATGGTCACCGAAGGTGAGGTGATCGTGATCGGCGACGTCGAGGACGGATACCGACCGCTTCCAGCCATCGGGTACGAGGTCCTCTGCCGTCGCCACCATCGCAGGCGCATGACGGCAGCGACCGCGCATGCCGCGGCGCTGTCGCCCGACGTCCTGCCGTTTCCGTAAGGAGGGTGATGGACTCGATCAGCGAACTGAGCCTGCCGCGCGTCGGGGTGGGATGCAATGCGTTCGGAAGACGCGTCGACCTCGAGAGCGTTTTTCGGATCGTCGACGCGGCGATCGACGAGGGCGCCGCGTTCTTCGACACTGCCGACGTCTACGGCCTCGGTGCCAGCGAGGAGTACTTGGGCCAGGCGATTCGGGGCCGACGCGACCAAGTCATCGTCGCCACCAAGTTCGGCATGGATCTGGAGGGACTCAATGGTGACGACGGCGGACGCCGTGGATCCCCCGAGTACGTACGCACTGCCGTCGAAGCGAGTCTGCGCAGACTCGGCACCGATCGGATCGACCTCTACCAGCTGCACGCTCCAGACCGATCGACCCCGATCGCCGAGACCCTCGGCGCGCTTGATGAATTGGTGAAGGACGGAAAGGTGCGGGCGATCGGATGCTCGAACTTCCGTGCCTGGGAGGTTGTGGATGCCGACTGGACGGCACGGACGGCCGGGCTCACCCGCTTCGTGACGGCGCAGAACGAGTATTCGCTGTACAACCGCTCGGCCGAAGAGGAACTCGTCCCCTCCTGCTTGAAGCACGACCTCGGCATCCTGCCGTACTTTCCGCTGGCCTATGGATTGCTGACCGGAAAATATGGCCGCGACAAGCCGGCCCCGGCCGGAAGCCGCCTGGCAGATGAGAGTCAAGCGCGTCGTCTGGTCAACGCCGGCTGGGACCGGATCGATGAGCTTCAGGGATTCGCCGACGACCGCGGCATTTCGCTCCTCCAGCTCGCGATCGGTGGCCTCGCCGCACAGCCCGCGGTCGCGTCGGTTATCGCGGGCGTGTCACGACCCGAGCAGGTTGCGGCCAACGCGAGTGCCGGTGCGTGGCAGCCGACTGAGGACGATCTCGCCGAATTGGCGGCCTTGCGTCCGGCAATGCGTACCTACGCCACGTATGGGTGACGGACTGGAAGTCTGACGTCGGGCCGGGAAGCACCTCTCGGCGCTTGGCCGCTCGGAGCGGCAAAATGTTGGGACCCGGGGCTACCGCCGACCCGACGTGACAGTCAGGGTAACGCCTCAGCCCAGTCCGTGGTCGCGTTCAATCACAGCGGCGTGGCGAAGCTGTGCTGCCATGTCGAGGAGTCGCGCGGCACTCTGCGGATCCGAGTCGTCGATCTGGCCTCGTCCGACACCGACGATGTGAGCAAACGCCGCGGCGCGGTCGAGGGTCACGTCGAAATCTGTTCCGATGATGCCGCGAAGGACGGTGTCGACCATCGCGATCACCTCGTCTGGGCCCGGCGGTTCGACTACGCCGGCCAATACTTCGTGCACCGGTGCGTAGGCCCTTCCCGTGGCGAATTCGTGGGCCGCGCGAACCGGATCGCCGTGCACCCAGGTTCGGAGCAGATAGAGCCGCCACAGGGCTCCGGCCAGCGTGTCGGGCCGGGCATGCGACCAAAGGTCAGCAAGGACGCCCAGCCCCTCAGTGTCGGCCAGCGTGACGACGCGCGCGGCCAATCCGGCATCGCCGTCGTCACGGGGACCTCGAACCAGCAGCTGGGCCGTACGGTGACCGGCGGCGAGGAGTTCGGCCGGATCGACGTCGTCGATCATCGCCTCGAAGGTCGAGGGCCCGGGCATCGCTGGGCGCCGGAACTGGTTCACGCGATCAACCGTACGTCGGTCATCGGCCGTTCAGCGCATCGGCGAGCGCGCCGGATGCCAGATCGACCTGCCAGGCCCGAGCCCCGGTCGCTTGGAGAGCCTCCGCCACCGATGCTTCCGTGACCGGGTTGGGCGGCTCCCACGCCAGCGCGCGAATGGTGGCTGGGCTGAGCAGATTCTCGGCCGGTAGGTCGTGATCGGAGGCGATCTTCGCGTTCACCTCGCGACATCGCCCCAGCCGATCTGCCGCATCCGGGAAGCGTTCCGTCCAAACACGCGGAGGCGGCGGGCCCTCACGTGAGGATGCGCCGGACGGGAGCTGCTTGTCGGGGAGTGCGAGTGCGGACGACACCGCATCGAGCCACGATTCGGCGAACCGACGCGGCCCCCGGTTGCGCATGATCCGCATCTCCTTGAGCTCGGCCATCGACCGTGGGGGAGAGGCGGCCAGTTCGAGGATGGATGCGTCGGGCAGGATGCGTCCGGGCGTGACATCGCGAGCCTGGGCGATCGCGTCGCGGGCGTCCCAGACCGCGCGAACGATGCCAAGGGCGCGTCGGCCACGGGCGCGGTGAATGCCGGAGGTGCGTCGCCACGGTTCCTCGCGACGGGGAGGGCCGGTGAATGTCAGCAACGACTGGAACTCCTGCTGCGCCCACTCGAGTTTGCCGGACTTGTCGAGATCGTCGGCGAGCAGATCGCGCAGCTCGCACAACACCTCGACGTCGAGGGCCGCGTATTCGAGCCACGCCACGGGCAGCGGTCGGGTCGACCAGTCGACGGCGGAGTGCTCTTTGGCCAGACTCTGGCCGAAGTAGTGCTCGACCAACGACGCGAGTCCGACGCGCGGCAGGTTGAGCAGGCGTCCGGCCAGCTCGGTGTCGAAGAGCTGCTGGGGTCGTAGGCCGACCTCAGCGAGACACACGAGGTCTTGGGTGGCGGCATGCAGAATCCACTCGGTGGAGCCGATGGCGGCGTTGAGTTCGCTGAGGTCGCCGAGCGGGATGGGATCGATCAGGCCGATTCCGGAGCCTTCGCGGCGAAGTTGGATCAGGTAGGCGCGCTGTGAGTACCGGTATCCCGACGCTCGTTCGGCGTCAATGGCGACCGGCCCGAATCCACCGGCGATCGCAGCGGCATAGTCAGCGAGCGCCTGGCGAGTCTCGATGACCTCGGGCAGCGGCTCACGCAGGTCGAGCAGGGGCGGAGTCTCGTCGGGCTCAGTCGATGGTGTCGAGTCTCCCTCAGTCACTTTTGAGCTCTCTGGCCAATCACGGCATCACTGCCCGCGGGCGCGTCGCTTCGGCAGCGGGATGACGCCCGGAGCGAGGGGCGGGAGCCCGGCGAGTGCGCACAGCAGATCGGACCACGCGATGACGTGTGGGCCGATGGCGCCGCTCGGCGTCCAAGACGCACGGAGCTCGATCTGGGCGTCGGTGCCGTCAGCGGCCATCTCTCCGAAGCCTTCGGTGTGGACCACGGTCACCGAGCCGCTGAACGCGTGGTAAGTGGCGTCGTGCGAGTCGAGCGCGTCTGCGAGCCAGGTCCAGCCAACACTGGGCAGTGTGGGGTCGGCGGCCATTTCGGACTCGATGTCGGCGCGGGCGAACGTCACACAACGGAACGTGCCATCCCACGCGTCGTTGCCGGCCGGGTCGTGGAGGAGGATGAAGCGTCCGGTACCGATTTCGTCGCCCGTAGACGCGAGCACGTCGCCGCTGATGGCATGAGCGAACGGCGCGATGCGCTGCGGGGCAGGAATTTCGTCGACGACGACCTCAGGTCGGAGCACCGCAGCGGTGATCTGTTCGACGGCCTCGCCGAACGTAACGCCCTCAATCTGGTTGCGGACACCCACAGGCTCGATCGTAGGCGCGAAACCGCGGCTCGGGCCTCGCGACGTGCCGTACCTGCGACAATCCTCGGGTGAGCGCCTTCCTCCAGGCTTGCCGCGGTGAGCCTGTCGACCACATGCCGGTGTGGTTCATGCGGCAAGCTGGCCGATCGCTCCCGGAGTACCGCGCGCTGCGCGAGGGCATCCCAATGCTGGAGTCCTGCTTTCGCACCGATCTGGTCGTGGAGGTAACCCTGCAGCCGGTTCGTCGCTACGGCGTCGACGCGGCGATCTTCTTCTCCGACATCGTCGTTCCGTTGAAGGCCATCGGCGTCGATCTCGACATCGTCGCCGGCACCGGACCAGTTGTTGCCGACCCGATTCGTCGTGCCGACCAGGTGGCCCAACTACGCGATCTCAACGCCGATGACGTCACAGCGGTCACCGATGCTGCGAAGGCACTCGTCGGTGAACTCGGAGGCACACCACTGATCGGGTTCTGTGGGGCGCCATTCACGCTGGCCTCGTATCTCGTCGAGGGCGGCCCGTCCCGCGACCACCGTTGGACGAAGGCGCTTATGGCCAGCGATCCGGAGTTGTGGCACGCCTTGGCCGGGCGCCTCGCCGCCATCGCTGGACAGTTCCTACGTCTGCAGGTCGAGGCGGGAGCCTCGGCCGTTCAGGTCTTCGATTCGTGGGCAGGGGCGCTGTCGGCCGCCGACTACCGCGAGTTCGTCGCCCCCCATTCGCGCGCCGTGTTCGAAGCCGTCGCCGACCTCGACGTGCCGCGCATCCACTTCGGTGTCGGAACGGGGGAGTTGCTGCACGACATGGGTGCTGTGGGAGCTGACGTGGTCGGCGTCGATTGGCGAGTGCCGTTGGATGAAGCGGCCCGTCGCGTCGGCCCGGGCAAGGCGCTCCAGGGCAATCTCGACCCAGCCTTGCTGTTTGCGCCGTCAGACGTCGTTCACGGTCGAGCAGCGCAGATCATCGACGCCGGACGTTCGGCTCACGGCCACATCTTCAACCTCGGACATGGTGTGCTGCCCGAGACCGACCCTGACGCACTCGCCCGCCTGGTCGACTTCGTCCACTCATGCGCGTAGCGGTCGTCGGCGGCGGAATCGCCGGGCTCGCGGCGGCGAACGAAATCGCCGACCGATCGGATGCGGACATCGTCGTGTTCGAGGGCTCAGACCGTTTGGGCGGCAAGCTTCGGCTGGAGTCGGTCGGCGGTGTGACTCTCGACGTAGGCGCGGAGGCAATGCTGCGACGGCGACCCGAGGCGCGGCAATTGTGTGAAGACGTGGCGATCGGTGAGCTCGTGGTCGACGCGACCACGTCGCAGGCTTCCATTTGGACGAGCGGCGGTTTGCATCCGATGCCCCGGACGGTGATGGGCGTTCCCGCCGAGCCCGTCGATTTCGTCACTGTCCAGAAGCATGTCGTCCCGTTGCCCGATGAGGACATTTCGGTGGCCGACTACGTGCGCGATCGCGTTGGCGAGGACGTGTTGGACCGCCTGGTCGAGCCGTTGTTGGGCGGTGTCTACGCCGGCCATGCGAGCCAGCTGTCGCTGGACGCAGCTGGGCCGCAGCTCAAGGCGCTTGGTGCCGATCCGGCTTCCGCGGCGGCCGCGACCGAGACAACACAGGGACCGGTCTTCTTCGGACTGGTCGGAGGCGTCGGTCGGCTGGCCGAGGCTGTGGCAGAACACGTTGGCGGCGTGTCCGATTTTCGACTCGAAACGGTCGTGCGCGGCTTGTCGCGCGCTGGATCGCGCTGGCAAGTCGACACGAGTGCCGGAACGGAAGCATTTGATGCCGTCGTCATCGCTGCGCCGGCGCCAGCCGCGGCTCGGCTCTTGGCCGATAGGGCTCCAACGGCAGCCTTCGCCTTGGCCGACATCCCGTACGCGAGCGTGGCCATCGCGACCTTCGTCTTCGAACACGACCTGGAACTGCTGGGTTCGGGTTTCCTGATACCGCCGGTCGACGGCACGGCGATCAAGGGGGCGACCTTCTCGTCCAACAAATGGGCTTGGCTGAAAGAGCCCGGCCGAACGGTCCTGCGCGCTTCGCTCGGGCGGTATGGCGAAGCGGCGACACTGCAGTACGACGACGCAACACTCGCCCAAATCGCTCTGGCCGAGCTTCGTGACGCCTTGGGGACGCTGCCGGAACCCGTCGCGTGGCACGTCCAGCGCTGGGGCGGATGCCTGCCGCAGTATCTGGTCGGGCATCTCGACAAAGTCGCGGCGATCGAGCGCGACGTCGCGTCGGTGCCCGGACTCGAGGTCTGCGGTGCGGCATATCGCGGGGTTGGCATCCCGGCCGTCATCGGTTCGGCGCAGGCCGCGGTCGAGCGTCTGCTCAAGGACTTGGGAGACTAGAACCGTGAACAGTGCTGATCAAGGTCGCGGCAAACTCGCCAAGGAGATCAACGAGACCATCCGCTACACGATGTGGTCGGTGTTCCGGCTTGAGCGGATGCTTGAGGACGCCGACCGGGCGGCCGAAGCGGCCGAGGTGGACGAATTGTTCGCCAAGCTCCAATCCGATGACGTCCTGGTTCGCGGCACGTACGACGTCAGCGGCATGCGAGCCGATGCCGACTTGATGATCTGGTGGCACGCATCGACGGCCGATGCGCTTCAGGCCGCCTACAACGCGTTCCGCCGCACCGCGCTCGGACGCCGGATGCAGCCCGTGTGGTCTCAGACGGCATTGCATCGCCCGGCCGAGTTCAACAAGTCCCACATCCCGGCGTTCATGGCCGAAGAGACGCCAAAGGCGTACGTCTGCGTCTACCCGTTCGTGCGGTCGTACGAGTGGTATTTGCTGCCCGACGAAGAGCGTCGCGACATGCTGCGCGAGCACGGCATGCAGGCCCGCGACTACCCAGACGTCCGCGCCAACACCGTCGCATCGTTCGCGCTGGGCGACTACGAGTGGATCCTCGCTTTCGAAGCCGACGAGCTCCACCGCATTGTCGATCTCATGCGCGAGTTGCGGGCCAGCCGGGCGCGCCGTCACGTCCGCGAGGAGATCCCCTTCTTCACCGGTCGTTCGCATTCGGTGGGGGAGCTGCTCGACCTCTGGCCCTAGCGGATTACCGTGGCGCCTATGCGCGTTCTCGTTGCCGGCGCGAGCGGGGTGATCGGTCGGCACCTCGTTCCTCAGCTCCTCAATCGTGATCATGAAGTGGTCGCCCTGTCGCGCTCCGGTGCGACCTCGGACAGCCGGGCCGAGATCGTCCGCGTGGATGCCCTCGACCCGGAAGCCGTCAAGCAGGCTGTGGTCCAAGCCCGGCCAGATGTCGTCATCCAACAGCTGACCCAGCTGCCGAAGCGGTTCAACATGCGAACGATCGACTATTCGGCCAGTTCACGAGTGCGCGTCGAAGGGACGCGAAACCTGATCGCCGCGATGTCAGAGGCGGGGTGCGATCGGATCATCAGCCAGAGCATCTCGTTCCTCACGGCCAATGAAGGTCCAGCCGTGCTCGATGAAACAGCCCCGGTTGCTTCAGGCCTGCCGCCCCAGTACCAACTCTCTGTCGATACGGCCATCGAAACGGAGCAAATGACGACGGACGCCGGTGGGCTCGTGATGCGCTACGGCTTCCTCTACGGGCCGGGCACGTACATCACCGGCGATGGCAGCTTCGGCCAGGACGCTCGTCGCCACACCTTGGGCATCGTCGGGGCCGGCGAGGGCGTCACGTCGTTCATCCACCTCGCCGACGCGGCTTCAGCCACGGTTGCGGCGATGGAGGCGGGCTTGACCGGCGTCTACAACTGCACCGACGACGAGCCGGCGCTGATGAAGGACTGGGTGCCGGAGTTCTGCGCTGCGATTGGGGCACCGAAGCCGTTGCACGTGCCGCTCTGGCTGGCCCGGGTCGCCGTCGGCAGAGTCGGCGCCGAGTCGGCTGCGCACGGGCGAGGACATTCCAATGCCAAGCTTCGTGCGGCTCTACCGGATTGGACGATGCGCTATCCGTCCTGGCGCGAAGGGTTCCGCGAGGGCCTTTAGCGCGCGCAGCTAGGCAGTCGGCTCTTGCCGAAGCGAAACGCCGTTGATGCAGTAGCGCTGGTCGGTGGGCGTCGAGAATCCCTCGCCCTCGAACATGTGGCCCAGATGCGATCCGCAGCGTGCGCAGCGGACCTCAGTTCGCACCGAGCCGAACGAACGGTCCTCCAGGTATTCGACGCGATCTTCGGCAAGCGGGGCGTAGAAGGCCGGCCAACCGCAGTGCGCGTCGAACTTCGTGTCGCTGCGGAAGAGCTCGGAGCCGCAGGCGCGACACGAGTAGATGGCTTCGGTCTCGTCGTGCTCGAACGGACTGCTGAACGGACGCTCTGTGCCCGCTTCTCGCAGGATGTGAAACTCCTCGGGACTCAGCTCGGCTCGCCATTCGGCGTCCGACTTCTCGACCTCGTATCCCGTGCTCATGCTGTCCATGGTTCGAGGCTACTGGGCAGCGCCGTGGAACCAACCTGCCAAACCTGACGAAGCGATTACGGCTCGTCGGCGCGAATCCAGCGCGTGAAAAGCACGTCGCCGACCGGCACCGCGTGCGCGAGTCGCATCCCGACGGTCACGGGGAGCCGGCTGTGTGCAATGCGCGGTGCGTCGCCGGCCGCCAAGACGGGCGCAATCGTGAGGCAGAGTTCGTCGACCAGGCCGCCAGAGATGAGGTCGCCGTGCAGGCTCGGGCCGCCTTCACAGTTGATCTTGACCCAGCCGCGAGAGGCGAACTCCTCAAAGACCTCCAGCCAGTCGACGGCGACAGTGCCGCGGGCGAGGACCTCGACACCGGCGGCCCGGAGTTCGTCCATCCGGTCTGGTGGGGCATCGGTGGTCGTCACCACGGTGATGCCCGGCCGGCGCAGCCGATCAGGGATGTCCAGCCGCAGACTGACCACGGCAATTGGCGTCTCCTCGTCCGGCCCGTAACGCTCGACCCGAGCAGTTCCAGCACCGACCAGAATGACGTCGGCCAGCGCGCGCAACTCGGCAAACAGAGCCGTATCGACCTCGCCGCCAAGAGACGCCGTCACTCCGTTGATGTCGTGCGCGGCACCGTCCAGCGTCGTTACGAAGTTCGTGCGGAGCCAAGTCCGGCTCACATCCGGGAAGGTATACAGAGCGGCGTCAACCGTCATGCGGCGAGCGTAGCGAGACGCGTCGAGTGTCGCGCGAACGCACGATGGAGCCCCGTTGCGCCCGGCATACTGCCGCCATGACTCTCAGCGAGAAGTTGCGGTCGTTCACAACCCTCGCCGACGTCGACCCGCGGTCGACCCCCGGTTTCGACGGTGGCAAGGCGGACGGCAAGAAGGCGATGCAGGATTTGGCCGATGAACTGGCTGAACTTCAAGAACGGCTGTACGCCGCCGGCACGCAGGGCGACAAGCGGTCGGTTCTGTTGCTCCTGCAGGGGATGGACACCGCGGGCAAGGGGGGCACCATTTCGAACGTCGCTGGAATCGTCGATCCGCAGGGCCTGCGCATCACGTCTTTCAAGAAGCCGACCCCCGAGGAGGCGGCCCATGACTTCCTGTGGCGCATCGAGAATGCCTTGCCGCCCGCCGGCAGGATCGGCATCTTCGACCGTTCGCAGTACGAGGACGTTCTGATCGTTCGCGTCCATCAGCTCCAGCCTGTCGATGAGATTGATCGGCGCTACGGCGCGATCAACGACTTCGAGAAGGCCTACGTCGATTCCGGCGGAACGATCGTCAAGTGCATGCTGCACATCGACGAGGACGTTCAGAAGGAACGGTTTGCGGCGCGCTTGGACGACGCGGCCAAATACTGGAAGTACAACCCCGACGATCTCAAGGAACGGGCTCTCTGGGACAAGTACGCCGAGGCCTACCAGGTCGCGCTCGATCGCTGCTCGACGAGCGTTGCGCCGTGGCACGTCATCCCGAGTGGCCGCAAGTGGTACCGCAACTGGGCCGTGGCGACCGTGCTCCTGGAGGCGCTTCGCGGGATGGATCTCGAATGGCCGAAGCCCGCCTACGACGTCGAAGCCGAGAAGACGCACGTCGCCGAGTGCTAACGCACAGGGTGATCGAGTAGACCGCCGGTGACCGGCGCGACGCTAAACCTCGGCGAAGGGGCTTTCGAGGTCGACGAGATCCAGCGAACCGACGGAGTACCGGGCCAACAGGAGCTCGGCGATGCCGCGATCGGCACCCAATGGTGCGGCGACCGCAACAGCACCGGCTTCGAGAGCGAGTTCTGTCACCCGGTCAGCCAAGAAGCCCGGCGCCAGGAACAGCAGGCCCACGGCGATGTTGCGGCGGCCGTCGATCCGCAGGGCACGCACCGCTTCACCGGCGGCTGGCGGCGCTTGGGATGCAAAAGCCGCGACCACTGGGAGCTTGTGCCGAGCGCCCCAGGCACGGGCGGCCCGGGCGATGACGGCGTTGGCAACCGGATCGGACGAGCCCGCGCCCGCGAGCACGAGACCATCGAGCTCGCAGATGTGGTTGCGGGAGAGTGCCTCGCGCAATCGCTGGTCGAGGACCTCGAACACCGTCTGCTCCACGCCAAGGACGTCGGTCATCTGGATTCGGATGCCCTCGTGGCGCCGGGTGGCCGATTCGATCGCGGCCGGAACGTCGACATTCGCGTGGTAGGCCTCCGATAGCAGGAGTGGAACGACGACGATCTCCTCATGGCCCTCGGCCACCAATTGGTCGACTGCATCGTCGAACGAAGGCTCGGCGAGGTCGAGGAACGCGGCCGCAACCCGGATGTCAGGACGCATGCATGCCACGCGCTCCGTCAGGGCGCGAATGGTGGCGGCGGATCGCGGATCGCGGCTGCCGTGCGCCAGCGCGAGGAGTGCTGGTGCGGTCATACTGCATCCCCCCTTCCAGGAGTCTGTGGGTTCATCGAAGAAGCTCTTCGTCGGCGCGAGCCGCCCATTCGGCGAAGGCCTCGCCGTCGTGGCGGTCCTTGAGGTAGTTGCGGGTCACCGACTCGACGTAGTCGGGCAGGTCGAGCGACGTGACCTTGTGCGCGCGCAGCTTGCGGCCAAACCGGGGATCCTCACCTAGCAGTCCGCCGAGATGGACTTGGTAGCCCTCGACCTGGTTGCCGTCGTCGTCGAGTACCAACTGGCCCTTGAGCCCGATGTCGGCGACCTGGATGCGGGCGCACGAGTTCGGACAGCCGTTGACATTGACCGTCACGGGCACGTCCAGATCAGGCACGCGCTTGTCCATCTCGTCGATGAGCTCGGTCGCCCGTGCCTTCGTCTCGACGATGGCAAGTTTGCAGTACTCGATGCCGGTGCACG
>Ga0081455_10000233_pt1 | contig 72063 bp, 69 predicted proteins | sample TabmetS3T2R1_FD_70207 | JGI IMG/M metagenome (GOLD analysis project Ga0081455, IMG submission 70207) | Tabebuia heterophylla rhizosphere microbial communities from the University of Puerto Rico - S3T2R1 | ecosystem: Host-associated > Plants > Roots > Rhizosphere ...
GAAGAGGATTCACTCGGGACTCGGCTACAAGGTCCCACTTGAAGTCCACAACGAGTACCTAAGCCGACAGCTCGCAGCATAGAAATCCAGCAAGCAGCTGTCCGGAAAACTCGGGGCGCATCACTGCCACAGTTTCTGGGCCACGAACTACCCGACCCGGCAGGCAACAAAGTGAATGAAAATCGATGCACGAGCCGGTAAACTTGCTGGTCACGAAGTGTCGTCCCCGCGCGAGCGGGGGTGGTCCCAGGTCGATCGCGGACCGCTGGAGATTCGCCACGTCGTCCCCGCGCGAGCGGGGGTGGTCCCGACGGCATGTGCTTGATGGAGGCGGTGTCGTAGTCGTCCCCGCGCGAGCGGGGGTGGTCCTGGACTCGGTACGACCGGGCCTGCGAGGAGACGGTCGTCCCCGCGCGAGCGGGGGTGGTCCCCATGCGCGGCAGCTCCGCGAGGAAGCCGTTCGGTCGTCCCCGCGCGAGCGGGGGTGGTCCCCTCTTCGAGGGTGATCTGAATGCCGCGTTTCACGTCGTCCCCGCGCGAGCGGGGGTGGTCCTCCCGCCCGACTCACGAAGGTCTCCCATACCTGGTCGTCCCCGCGCGAGCGGGGGTGGTCCTAGCCCTGGGACACCAGCTCTTCGGAGTCGTCGGTCGTCCCCGCGCGAGCGGGGGTGGTCCCGTCATCGACCTCGCCGCCGAGCGCGCGAAACGGTCGTCCCCGCGCGAGCGGGGGTGGTCCCTGCGGCCACAACTGGCCACCCGCCAACCTCGAGTCGTCCCCGCGCGAGCGGGGGTGGTCCCGCGGCTGCACCTGCCTCAACTGCGGCCACAACGTCGTCCCCGCGCGAGCGGGGGTGGTCCCCTGGAGGCAGCAGGATGACCACAGGAGACTGGGTCGTCCCCGCGCGAGCGGGGGTGGTCCCTCGACGGCGCATGGGAAGACACAGGCTTCATCGTCGTCCCCGCGCGAGCGGGGGTGGTCCGCAGTGATCCGCGATGAGTTGAACCGCCTCGTCGTCGTCCCCGCGCGAGCGGGGGTGGTCCCTCGGGGAGCGTTCAAACCCCGGCCGCGACGCAGTCGTCCCCGCGCGAGCGGGGGTGGTCCCACGGCTGTGGCTGTGGCTGGGTGTACCGGTACGTCGTCCCCGCGCGAGCGGGGGTGGTCCCAGATGACCGTCGAGGAACGCCTGTGGCGGGCCGTCGTCCCCGCGCGAGCGGGGGTGGTCCCTGGGGTGAGCCGTGCACGATGCGGGATCCGACGTCGTCCCCGCGCGAGCGGGGGTGGTCCCGCTAGCTCGCGGTGGAGGGATTCGGGGACACGGTCGTCCCCGCGCGAGCGGGGGTGGTCCTGCAGGGGCGAGTTCGGGTTCCTTGGCGAGTACGTCGTCCCCGCGCGAGCGGGGGTGGTCCCGCGAGATACCCACGCGCCTCGTCGAGGCCGTCGTCGTCCCCGCGCGAGCGGGGGTGGTCCGCTCGGCCATCGCGGCCTTCACCTCGAGCCGCGGTCGTCCCCGCGCGAGCGGGGTGTCAATGTAAGGACTCAGGACATCCTTGACGGTTTGTTCTCATGAGATGCTTGACGGCTGGCGACCGTTCGTGATCTTGTTCTGCGCGCACGTGGTGGGCGGCGGAACGAGCGGTTGTGGATCAGCGGGCGGTGGTCGAGTACCGGTATCGGGCGGTGTGCGAAGTGCTGGGCGGGTCGCCGATCACCGAGGTGGCACTTCGCTATGGCACGACACGGCAGTCGCTGGACACCTGGCGGCGGCGGTTCAGGTCCGAGGGGATGGCCGGGTTAGCGGACCGTTCCCGGCGGCCGCACTCCAGTCCCACGAAGGTCAGCCCCGAGGTGGAGGCATTGATCTGCCGGTTACGGCGCGAGAATCCGCGGTGGGGAGCGCGCCGGATCAGCCACGAACTGGTCGGCCACGATCTTGCGGTCGTGCCGTCACGAGTCACGGTGCATCGGGTGTTGACCCGCAACGGGATGATCGATCCGCAGGCCCAGCAGCACAAGCGCAAGTACAAGCGATGGCAGCGCGAGACTCCGATGCATCTGTGGCAGCTCGACATCGTCGGCGGGGTACCGCTGGCGGATGGTCGTGAGTGCAAGCTGCTGACCGGCATCGACGACCATTCCCGGTTCGTCGTGATCGCCACCGTGCTGGTCACGCCGTCCGCGCGCGAGGTAGCTGAGGCATTCACCGCGGCGATGCGCTGCTACGGCGTGCCTGCGGAAGTGCTGACCGACAACGGAGGTCAGTTCACCGGCCGCTACCTCAAGCCGCTGCCGGTGGAGGTGTTGTTCGAGAAAGTCTGCCGCGATAACGGCATTAAACAGCGCCTGACCAAGCCGCGGTCACCGACCACGACCGGCAAGATCGAGCGGTTCCACAAGACCCTGCGCACCGAGTTCCTCGACCACGTCGCGCCGTTCGAGTCGATCACCGCCGCGCAGGAGGCCGTCGACGCCTGGGTCGCGTCCTATAACAACCAGCGCCCGCATCAGGCGCTGGACATGGCAGTCCCCGCGAGCTTGTTCCGTCCCAACGGGCCGACCCGCCTCGAACCCGCCGATCCGGCACCGGTCCAGGAACCGGCATCCCTGGTGATCGACGTGATCGAGCCGCCGCGGCATCACGACGGAGACAGCGCAGCGATGGAGTTCGACGTCCGGGTTTCTCCCAGCGGTGACGTGCAGGTCCGGTCCGGACGCCAGGTTGTGTCACTGCATCAGAGCATGGCCGGTCGCACCGTGACGGTCTGGGCGGATCTGCGCAGCGTCCACGTCAGCTGCGACGGGCATGTCATCCGGACCGTCGCCTCTCGCCTGCGGCCGGAAGACCTCCGCTACCTGGCCATGCGCGGCGCCAGGCCAGCCGGGCCCGCACCCGAGCGGCCGGCGTTGCGCCGCGCCAACGGCACGGCCGTGCTCCAGCCCGGCCAGGCCGTCGAGATCGACCGTGCTGTGAACAAGGACGGCATCGTCACCATCGGTGGAACCAACCAGCTCGTGGGATTCGCCTGGGCCGGGCGCAGAGTGACCCTGCGGCTGGACGGGCACCTGCTGCACGCCGTCGCCGACAACGCCCTGATCGGCACCTGGCCCTGCCCGATCAGCACCGACAAGATCGGCCGGCTTCGCGGCGCACGAACGCCGTCCAGCCCTTTGCCACCACCCCCGCTACCTGCTGGATCCCTTCGTGCGCAACGGAAAGTCCACGCCAGCGGACGCATCATGGTCGCCGGCCAGGGCATCAAACTCGGCCCACGACACCGCGGCAAGATCGTCACCGTCGTCATCGAAGACACCCACCTGCGGATCCTCCACGGCGACGAGGAGATCGCGGTCCGCCCTCGCCGAAGCACCAAACCCATCACCCGCCTCCACGTCACCGGCGCTGGCGTCAAGCCCGACGAAACGTCAAGCATCTCCTGACGACAACACGTCAAGGATGTCCTGAGCCCTTACACTGACACGGGGGTGGTCCCCGATCAGAGTTCCATTCCTACCGCCTGCCCCAGTCGTCCCCGCGCGAGCGGGGGTGGTCCAACGGCGGCCTGCCGTTGCCGAAGGCGGACTACGTCGTCCCCGCGCGAGCGGGGGTGGTCCCCGCCGAGGGTGATCGTCGCGGTGCCAGCCTGGGTCGTCCCCGCGCGAGCGGGGGTGGTCCCCGGTCAGCTCGCGACTATCCACTTGACGGCACGTCGTCCCCGCGCGAGCGGGGGTGGTCCCTGGATGCCGGCCACCGTCGTGGTGCCGTCGTTGTCGTCCCCGCGCGAGCGGGGGTGGTCCCCCCCTGCCCGGATGCGCCGGTCCTTCACGACGGTCGTCCCCGCGCGAGCGGGGGTGGTCCCTCGCCGTGCGACAGCATCGCCGGGATGTCGTCGTCGTCCCCGCGCGAGCGGGGGTGGTCCCGGGTGATGGCCATCGTGGCCTTTCTGGTTAGTCGTCCCCGCGCGAGCGGGGGTGGTCCCAGTCGGCCGAGGTGCTGGTCCCCTTCCGGCTGGTCGTCCCCGCGCGAGCGGGGGTGGTCCCCCTTGGGCGCGGGCGCATTCGCGGTTGGTGAGGTCGTCCCCGCGCGAGCGGGGGTGGTCCCCCGAGGTTCATGAGGCCTGGGTGTGTGACTACGTCGTCCCCGCGCGAGCGGGGGTGGTCCTGGACGCACGGCGACCCTGAACAACGCCGTCTTGTCGTCCCCGCGCGAGCGGGGGTGGTCCGCTCGGCGAATGGGTGCACGAGGTGCTGGGCGGCGTCGTCCCCGCGCGAGCGGGGGTGGTCCCGGCGTCGTGCCGCAGCAAGCCGAACACGCCCTGTCGTCCCCGCGCGAGCGGGGGTGGTCCGGCCTTCGCCGCGTCCCGGACCGCGCTCTTCGCGGTCGTCCCCGCGCGAGCCGGGGTGGTCCCTCGACACCGAACCTGAACCTTCTGGTGTTTTCGTCGTCCCCGCGCGAGCGGGGGTGGTCCCCGACCGCTGGGCACTGCTCACCCGCGCGAGCGGGGGTGGTCCCAACCGGGCAGGGGAGCGTTCCCGCCGTCGTGGTCGTCCCCTCGCGATCGGGGGTGGTCCCACACGAAAATGGCGAAAGCGGACATCGCCCACTGTCGTCCCAGCGCGAGCGGGGTGGTCCTCGGCCAGAGCGGGACACCCTTCTTCGCCTCGGTCGTCCCCCCGAGCGGGGGGTCCCGCCCACCGATAGCCGGAGATGTAGGTTCTTGTGGTCACGGCAATCGCAGTATGAGGCGCCGCCCGCGCACCGTCAACACATTGGGTCATCATCCATTTCCGAGAAATAGACACCTTTGCTCATTTTGCGAGCAAGCCTGGAAGAAGTTCCCGTCCGCGCATATTTATGACATAATCCAGCGGACTTGTACATCGTGGAATTGAAACGGTGCACGTGGCAATTTTTCTGGGTCAGTCAAGCAGCAGTTTGCGTTGCATCCACGTGAGATGCAACGCGGCCGCTGCACCGGGCGATAGCCTCTTGGACTCACTAAGCCACGTCAGGGTGTTCTCCTCGAACGGGAATGCCCGCGCAGGCACTGAGCCCTCCGAGTTCGTCTCGACGGCGTTGGCGAACAGTTCGTCGTAGGTGTCCGGAGCGATGATTGCGACGGTAAGAATATCTCCGGCGAAGGTCAGCGCGTCGAGCGTGACACCAAGACAGAACACGTTGATGTGACCATCGCGCAGAGCCGCGTCCATCGTAGTAAAGGGTTCCAGCTCGTCGTACCGGATCGGCTTGCCTGAGCCGTCGTATTCGTCGTGCCCCAGAAGCTCCTCGGCGTACTCGCGTTGGATGTTGCGCCAGAGCGAGAAGTCGGCCGCGATAGCAGCCGGAATGACGGAGGACGGTTGGAAGATACCAGCCGGCAGCAGATGGACCATCCCACCGCCCCCGGCGACGCTGGCGGAGTCGCGCTGGTGAAGAACCACGCTGGGGCTGTCACCTCCCCGGATGGTCAGGGTGCCGATGGCTCCCATCAGTGGCCGGCGACCCAGGTCGAATGGATCGGCGACCAACTTACGGAAGGCCAGCCGCCGCATCGAGGCGCGAGGCATGACAGCTTCACTGTCTTCATCGATTGCCAGGTGGTGGGCGGCGAACTCATGGGCCAGCGCCTCATTGGTGTCGACTGCATCGAAGAAGCCCATCTGCCCGAAGCGGATGGTCGGCCGGGTCCAATCGAGTCCGAGCAGACGGAAGCACAGGCGGTTCTCGAACAGGCGCGGTGCGGCAAGATCCCGAATTGCATCGTGGTAGCGGCGGTACCTGGCGTCGACATTGGCGAGCGGGCGAACGCCTGCGCTTTCCGGTTCTTCTCCAGTGATCGTGGGCTCGGCGGCTACCGAGTCGAGCGTCACCGTTATCGCGTCCAGAGGTACAGGCTCAGCGGGTATCCAGCCGGGCGCGCTGATCACGCCGGTGTTCTTCAGCCCTGGGACGCGGTGGTCGCGGTACAGGGACTCGGCGAGCACCGCAAGCTCGCGCCGTTGCCTTCCCAAAGCGGAGCGGACCTGGCGCCACTCGTCCTGGCTACGCTCGACGTGCGGCTCGGCAACCGCAGGCCGAGTACCGAACGTGAGCGATGTCGAGATGGGCTCGATCTCCGCATGCTCGGCCCGGACCAGGCGCGGCTTGCGGAACCCGAGCTCGTCCGCCGCGCATCTGAACAATTCGGCTAGCAGCCGACGGTAGAAGGGCTGTGGCCATACGACTTCGCCGCGCTCCCACCGGCCGATGGTCTTTCGGGTGACCTGGGGGTGCTTACCGAACTGGCTGGCAGCGAGGTTGGTCAGCTCGTCAGCCAGGTCCTGCTGGGACAGCCCGGCTTGCTCGCGCAGGGCGATCAGTACGGTGTTCGGTATGCGGGACTCGTCGGATGGCACAGGGTCAACGGTAAGGCGTGCTGCATCCGTAGATCAGGAATGTCCCCCCAATGTCCCCGATCTGGCCCAACTGTGGGTGCTTGCTGTGGTCGTGTCCGTCCCTGCTGCCTGGTGAACTCGTAGACGTCATCACGCCAGGTCAACAGAGGGTGAGCACGGTGAACGATCACGCTAACGGCGTTCAGCGACCAACGCTCGCGTCTCTCGTAACGAGGCTGCCAGGGCTGACCTGTGGTGCCGGGAACCTGTCAGGTCCCGAACGGAGCACTGGGAGCGACGCCCCAGCCTCGCCCGCGTAAGCCGCGCCTGCACCGAGGAGGCCCCGACGCCCTCGGCGCAGGCGCACCCATGCCCAAGTCGATCACTAAGGGAGGAGCTGATCATGGCTGACGGCGGCGAGCCGGCCACACAACCGAACACGACGCACGTGCGGGAGATCTTGCCCCGGTCCGCCTCGATCATCGAGGCGTTCCGCGACACCACGAGCAGTGACCATCCGAGCCAGCATGTCCTGGACACGGCGAACGAGCTGGCCACACACCACCAGCAGCAGTGGCAGGCCGAGGACACAAGCCGTGCCTCCGGCGCTTCCGCGGAGGACATCGCCGCCAGCAAGCGGCTCATCGACGAGCTCAACGCCCGACGTGTTGCCTTGGTAGAGCAGATCGATCGGTGGGTGGCGAGCCAGATCCACAGCCGTACGGAAGCTTCGCTTCATACCGAGACGCTCGGCTCGGTGATCGACCGACTCGCCATCGCGTGGGTCCGGGCGAACAGCCTGATCAACTCTGGTGTCGCCCGTGATCGAGCCCGCATCGCGCTGCGCCAGCTCGCCGAGCTGGCCGACGCGTACGACGACTTGATCCGTGACGTCGCCACCGGCCATCGACGACTCCCGTCGTGGCTTCCCTTGAAGACCTACCGGAGCGCCTCGTGACCGCAGACGCAGACCATCATCTGTCCGTCTCGCTCAACGGCGTCGACAACGTGGGAAAGACCACGCAGCTCGCCTGGCTGCACCGCGGGATGCCCGGCGCTCACCTCGTGGGCACCGTCGATGCCTGGGACTCCCGGTGGCGGGACGTCGCCGCAGGCGACTTCGCGCACTGGTGGTTCGTCGGCTCGACCACCGCCGAGCACGTCGGCTTGATGCTGGGTAGCCACGTTGCCCGCCGGGTGGCCAGCAGGCCGCTTGCGCTGGAGGACCGGGGATTGCCCATGCTCCGAGCCACCTGCGCCGCCACAGCCGTCCTCAAGGACGATTTGTCACCGACGAAGGCGCTGCGGCTGGTCGACCAGCTCGCTGCCGACCTCCCGGCGGCTGCGGCTCGCCGTGAGGTGCACGTGTTGCTCCGGCGCTCGGCTGACCCCGCCCGAGAGGCGGCCGAAGCGCTTGACCGCGAGTCGCGACCGGCTAACGAGCGGTACGCGACCTACCAGCACGCGCTCGCAGAGATCCTGGCCCTCCAGGTCGACCGCGGGGAGTACCACGCCGTGCTTGACCTCAGCGACACCCCAATTCTCGAGGTGCAGCGTCAGATCCGGGCGTGCCTTGCGGAGGCAGGCGTCGAGGTGCAACCGCTGCCGCACGACAAGCTGGACCGGCTGTGGGTGTTGGGTGGCATGTCGGAGAGCGGCAAGAGCACGGTCGGCGAACTGCTGCGCGACGAACACGGCGTAACGCGGTTGAAGATCGGCTATTTGCTGGAGGTCGCTGCGCTGCGTGCTGGGATCGCGAATCCCTACGAACAGTGGTCGGAGCGGGAGCAGGCGGAACGGCTCGCCGAGGAGATCGTGCGGTTCGCTGAGACCAGCAAGGCGCGCACGATCAGCTTGGAGAGCGCCCACCGCTTCGAGGCCACGGCACATCTCAGGCGGGTTTGGGGTGACCGCTCTCGGGTCGTGTACGTCGACGCTGACGCCTCCATCCGGGCGAGCCGAGCGGTCGAAACCCTGGCGCGGCTGCGCGGCCGGGACGAGACCAAGAGCGAACGTGGGGCGCACCGCATCGCCGAAATCGCCGATCATGTTATCGACAACTCCGGGCCGCTGAGCGCGCTCAAGCTCACCGTCGACCGAATGGTCTTGGCCGCGGACTTGCCGAGAGTGGCGGTTCACGCGAGTGGGCTGGCGACGCAGAGCGAGTGGCTGGAGCAGGCTACCGATCACGTGCTCGACGACCAGGTTGGGCTGGTACTCGCGACGGGGAGCACAGGAAGCGCGAGCTGGCGGGACGAGTGGAGCGACCTTGACCTGCTCGTTGTCCGCGACACGGCGCCTGCGGTCTGGCTGCGTGATGTGATCGGTACTTTGCTGAAACCTGAAGGCGTCAAGGTCGGTGTCAGTGTCTTCACCGTCGCCGACATCGACGCGCTCCGCGTGCCACCGCGCGTCGTGCAGTCCTTGCGCCGCGCGGCCCGAGGCGTCGGCGTGCTCTACCGGCGAGCGGATTACCTCATGCCGGTGCCTGTCAGCGGCCACGGCGACCGGACCAGTCGGGGCGAGCTGGGGTTGGTGCTGATGACGACCCGACGCCTCCTTGCCAACGAACAACCCGACGTACGGGCGGTACACAAGCACCTGGTCCTCGTGGCGAAGATCCTGCTGCGGGCTGACGGACACGACTTCCACGATGCCGACGAGGTTGTCGCGGCGCTTGGCGACCTTCATCCGGCGGCCGAATGCACGCCTCCTGATCTGGTCGACCTCATCCGTCGCCCCAGTGATCCGGCTCTATGCCAACAGCTCTTTGAATCGACGGACCGGCTGTTGACCTACCTCGACCAAGTCGACGACATCGTGAGGATCAGCGAATGACCACCGCTTCAGAAGACCTGGCCTACCAAGCCCGTCGCGTTCGCCGTCTCGGCGTTCCGGCAGAGACGCGGGACATCCGAATCGTCCATGAATTGGACGGCATTCTCGACCAGGTATCACCCTCAACGCTGGTGCGGACCGGCACCGCGCTGTGGGAGGCGTGGTCACGTCACCCGGAGTTCACGGCACCGGACGTACTGCTCGGATTGGACGCGGGCGGCATCCTGCCCACCGTCGGCGTCGCCCTGGCCAGTGACCTGCCGTACCGCTTGGCGTGGAAGCTCGACCTCGACCTTCCTTACAAGCGGCGGTTCACCGAACCCCATGCCCGACGCACTGACGTGTTCACATACGGAGACCTCGGTGGAGCCCGCGTGCTGATCGTCGATGACGAGGTCACCACCGGGAAGACGCTGGCCAACCTCGTCACGGTGCTTCGGGACTCCGCAGTCGAGGTGACCGGCATCGCGTGCTTGATCGAGGACACGGCCGGCGAGGCGCGACCTCTGTTGGAATCGCTGGGAGTACCGCTGTGCACCCTCACACAACTGTGAGCCCGTGGGCGATCGACGCGGTGCGCCGAGTTCGTGGCGGCCCGGTCGTCGTCCCTCGTCAGAACGCACCCCTGGCCCGCGCGCTGCCCTACCGGCGCGCGGCTGGGGAGCTCCCCTCCTACACCAGCGGTGCGGACATGATCGGCCAACTCGGCTGGTCGGTGATCCTGGGAAACCGCGGGCTCGGCGACGTGCTGCTCGCACTCGGACTCGCCCAAGCCCTCGCTGATGGAACCGGGCACACCAGCGAACTGCACTACCAGGGACCACGCCCACGCCTCATGGAACGTTGCAGCCAGCCTTTCACCTCGTGCTTCGACAACGGACCGCACACGGTCCATGCAGGACATACCGGCGGCATGACCTTTTACGCGGTTCCCGAAAGGCCCGGTGCGTGGCTCGACATCCTGGACGAGGAACGCGTCGAGGTCCACGCCGCTCTACCGATGCGGTACTACCTCAGCACTGAGCAAACTCTTGGCGTCCGGCTGCCTGCCGACCGAGCACCGCTCCCAGCGTTCACATCAGGCGAGCGAGCACGACCGTTCCATGTCGTGTTCGTCTCGGCGACCAGTTGGCCGGGCCGGAAGGACTACGGCGCAAGCGGTTTCGATCGCGTTGCGAGCTCGCTCGTCGAGCGGTTGTCGGCGCCGTGGACGTTCAGTCTGATCACCAGCACCGACGCCGAATCGGTGACGCTCGACGGCATCGAGGTTCTGACCGGCATGGACGCCGTGGACTGCCTGGACGTGTTCGCGTCTGCGGAGGTCGTGATCGGCAACGACACCGGGCTGACCCACCTGGCGGCACTCACCGAACGCCCGGACGGAACCGGCCCGCAGGTCATCGGGCTCTACGGCCGCCACGCACACACCAAGTGGACCACCGGGACCGAGCGCCACCACGCCATCGCGACACCCTTCTCGCAGATGCTGGCATTCGCTGACCGCTGCCCTGTGCGCGACCAGCTCGACGACGCGGTGTGGTCGGAGTCAGCGAGCCTGGCCGATATTCCGGCCGAGCTGATCGCCGACTTCGCTGGCGAACTCGCGGGCTGGTGGTGATCGCCATGTTGAGGATCAGGAACCACCGACGCTTCACGGCCAACCACACGTGGCATGTCGATTGGGCCGGACGCCGACTGTTCGTCAAGGCCAATCCACACCACGATGAGGCTCTGGCCGAATGCGCCGGACATGCCCGTATCCGCCCGTACTACCGGGTGCCACAGCTTCGCGGGGCGCGGCGAGCCGCTCGCTGGACGGTGCTCGTTTACGACCGGTGGCCGCACCTCGGCCCCGACAGCGGCCTGCTGCTCGACGAGATCGCCAACGCCGACATCAGCCGTGACTCGGGCCGCCTCGATGCCTGCCTGACCGACGTGTTCAGCCACTACCAGCGCGTTATCGGCCGCACTCTGCGGCGCACAACCAACGGCGAGACGATCAGCAAGCTCTACGGCGACCGCGCCGCGGATGACGGCAGGCTCGACCGGTACTACCGGGCAGATGCGCCGTGGCCGATCGTCACCGGTACGCGGAGGATTCGTCCCTCGGATCTGGCGGGCCCGCGGTTGGTCGTCAACGGCCGCGAGCACACAGTGGACTTCGCCGACCTGATGATCCGATTGCGTGTCCAGTACGCCCGGCACAGCCCGGTCTGGGCAGCCGTCACCCAAGGCGACCCCACCGACATCAACATCGGCTGGTCACCAGCAGGCGGGCCGGTGTGGTTCGACTACGACACCGGAGGGCTCAACGCGCTGCCCGGTGAGTTCGCGTGTTTCCTTCTCTACCAACGACTCCACGGTGCGTGGCTCACCCCGCACTACAACGGCGCCGCATTTCACGATCACCCCTCGGCGCTTGCGCCAGCCAGTCTCGCCGAGCCCGTCGTCCACATGCAGCACGGCGGGTCGTCGCTGGCGATCAACTACCGGCACACGCCCAGCACAGCGCGTCGGCATGTCCTACGCCGCTACCTCGACGAAGTCGTCCAGCCTGTTGCTCGCCATGTCGGCATCGAAGACGTCATGGACTGGCTGCGCCCCTACCTGGTGATGCGACTGCTCGCTGTCTACAACCTCGCCGACCTCGAGCCACGGGACGCGGCGTTGTCCTTGGCGCTGCTGGCCCAGGTGCTGGCCCCGGCCACGACGCTGCCAGATTTCCTCGCTCTCACGCCATCTCGAACGGAGGTCAACTGATCGTGGCTCGTCCCGTCGCCATCGTTACCGGGGCCGGTTCCGGCATCGGCGCGGCAATCGCCCGACGCCTCGCCGACCGCTACGACCTGATCCTCGCCCATCTCCACGATGATCCGGACCTGCTGGGCGTGCTCGCTGCGGTCGAACAACGTGGCGCTGCGACCGCCGTGGTCACGGGCGATCTCACCGAAGCCTTGACGGTCGACGTGCTCGCGCACGAAGCCGAGCACGCCGGCGACCGGCTCGAAGTCCTTGTGTCGAACGCCGGTGCCTATCCCCGTATCCCATGGAACACGCTCGACCTTGACACCTTCCGGAAACAGATCGAGATCAACCTGACCACCCACGTCGCCTGTGCCCAGCGCGTCGCCCCGGCACTCAGCAAACGTGGGCATGGCCGCATCGTCACCGTGTCGTCGGTACTGACCCAGCTCGGCCGCGTCGACCTCGCCGCCTACATCGCGGCCAAAAGCGGACTGGAAGGACTCGTTCGCGCGTTGGCCCGAGAATTCGGGCCGCACGGGATCACCGTCAACTGCGTCCGCGCTGGCTCCATCGAGGTGCCCGCCGAACACGAGGTCGTGGCCGACCACGCGGCAATGGTCGTTCGGCAGCTCGACCGGCAGTGCGTCAAACGCCGTGGCCAGCCGGACGACATCGCCGCCGCCGTTGACTTCCTCGCTTCCCGCGACGCCGGGTTCATCACCGGCCAGTGCCTCACCATCGACGGGGGCTGGTGCATGACATGAATCCCGCCGTGCTCTGGATGCGACATGGCACCAGCGACGATGGACTCTGCCGTCCCGGTGCTCATGCCCGCCCAGGCAGCCCCCTTTCCATCGGAGGCGCCGTCGAAGCCGAACTGACCGCCGACGAGCTACGCAATCACCGTTGGCAACCGACGCTCATCGTCTCCAGCCCGCTGCGCCGAGCCCGACAGACCGCTGCCATCGTCGTTGGCGCGCTTGATGCCCGCCTCGTGGAACCGCATGGTGCGTTCGCTGAATGGCGAGCGCCGGACTGCGTCCTCGGCCGGTCTTCGCACCAGTACCCACCCGAGTACGTCGCCTGGCGGGAGCAGCGCGCCCGCAACCCAGATAGCGCCTTGCCCGGTGGAGAAAGCCTGCGAGTCTTCGCCGAACGCGCTCTCGAAGCCACGACTACCGCCCATGACCTCGCTGCCGAGCACGGCCCGGTGCTGATCGTGTCGCACCGGCTGCTCATTGGGGCCGTCGCCGGCCTGCACCGCGGCTACCGGCACCCCGCCGACATCTTCAACTACGCCAGCGACTTCCGTCTTGCCCCAGCCCATCTGTGGGCGTCACCGCCGAGGGAGACCACGTGACCAGCGACCACCCAGATAAGCGAACCTTGCCGCACGAGTCGGATCACGAACGAGTCCTCCGCCATCGGCTCGCTGACCTGCTGGACAGCACGCCCATTCCACCTGAAGAGCTGATCGACAATCTGGCCGTGTACCTGCGTCGACAGCCACTTACCGACCTGCTTTCCCAGGATGCGCTGTACCGGATGATCCTCGACGTTCCCGGCATGATCATGGAGTTCGGGGTACATCGCGGACGCCACCTGGCCGCACTCACCGCGCTGCGCGGCGTCTACGAGCCGTACAACCCGCACCGCCGGATCGTCGGCTTAGACACCTTCACCGGCTTCCCCGACGTGACCGATATCGACACGGCCAGCCCCAGCGCCGTCGAGGGTCGGTTCGGGCTCGCTGAGACCTACCCCCACCATCTGCGCGAGGTGCTCGAGGCACACGAGCAGGGCGAACACCTCGGCCACATCCAGCGGACCTTGATTGTCCAAGGCGACGTATGGGAAACGATCCCGCGTTACCTGGCAGACAACCCGCACACCATCATCGCCCTGGCCTACTTCGATCTTGACCTGTACGAGCCAACCCGCGAGACGATTGAGGCCATCAGGCCGTACCTCGCCCAGGGCAGCGTGTTGGCCTTCGACGAACTCGCCCACGCCAAGTGGCCCGGCGAAACGGTTGCCCTGCGAGACACGCTTGGCACCGACTACGGCCGCCTGCGCTCACTCCCCGGGCGAGCTACTCCCGTCTACCTGCGGTGGGGCATGTAACTCGCAGATCAGGCAACGGCGCCGGCCTCGACCAGCAAGGCTTCCCGGTTGGCCAGGATGAACTCCTTGAGCGCGGTCGGCTTCAAGTCGATCGCCGCCAGGTCGTCCCCTCGCAGGTCGACGCGGTCCAGCTCGTACCCGCCGCGCGACGGATCACTGAATTCCTGGCCGCTGCGAGCGGCTTCGTCCAGGCTGGCGAGCCGCGCCACGAAGAAGTGTTGCACGGCGACCCCGGCGTCCGAGGGCGAGCTGAACAGGAACACCTGCGAGGCGTCCGCTGCTTCGGCGCCCAACTCCTCGGCCAGCTCCCGGTACAAGGCAGCCTCGACCGAAGGGTCAGTCTCTTCGACACCCCCACCGGGTGCGGTCCAGTACGGCGGCTGGTCCGGCTTCGTCCGCTTGATCAGCACCAACCGGCCGTCATCGTCGATCAGGATCGCCCGCGCCGCACGCCGCCCCACCGCTACCGTCAACTGTTCCGTCACGACGGACAGTCTACGGTTAGCCAGATCACAAGGCGTGGTCACCCTGGTCTCCATCGGCTTGTCCGTCGAGCGTATTGCGCGACAGGTTCTCATTCATAGTCTCCTATTATACAATTCCATCACGAGATCAAAAGGTTCGAACTAGCGCTCCGGCGTCGTGTGGACCAGCAGTTCTTCCCAACTCTTAGACTTCTTGATGTCCGTCTCCGTGGCGAACACGTAGCGCCAGATTGCGAACTCGTCCTCGGCCACGGCGTGATCGTGTCTCGCAAGACCGTCGCCGTACTGATGCCCCGCGCCGGTTTGGCCGGCTTCCGTTACGGCGCAAGGCAAACTGTCCCATCCGCAAAGACGGTCACCGACCTGGTTAAACGAAACTCGGCATCAGTGAGCTGGTTGCGTCGACCCGGTCGTCGCCGTTCGACCGGAACCACCCGGTCATCACAGAACCCGTAGAGTGCGGTCAGGAGGGTGTCAAGATCGGTCGTCACAAACCTGATCTTCGACACCCTCCACCCCTCTACCGGCACCGCCACGCCGACCAAGATCAATAGGAATCAACCATCTAGGCTCAACCGGTCGTGCTGTTGAATCACGCCGGCCACCGGGTGGCCCTCGCACCGGTGGGTCCAGATCGCTGCTGAGCCCGGACCTCACCGACCATTCGGACCGCACGCTCACGGAACTCGGCCGGGTACCGCGTCGACGTACTCCCTGACCTGACTCCATCCTTCCCGAGGAACGGAGTCTCCGGACTTACCGAGGCGGTTCATATCAGGCCAAGAACGCTGAGTAGGCCCGGAGCGCGGTGCCGGGATTGCTCCCGGTCCGTTTCTCCGGACCTCTCGCCGAACCCGCCGTGCACCTCGCGACGCAACGGGCTCTCCACGGCTTCTGCCGTATCAGGTAGGTGCTGGAGTCCACCGGTTGGGGATTCTGTTGCCGCGCCATCGTTACGCGAAAGCATCAAGGTCAACGAGAGGTTGCTTGGACGCGCTTGGGTGTTCGCGGGAATCCGTAAGGGCTTCTTTGCGAGCCCGAAGCCTCAGCCGTCGAGCGCGGCGGCCAGGCTGTCAAGGCACCGTTCGATGGCGTAGCTGTACGACTCGACGCTCTGCATACGCACCAGCCAGGCGGGGTGGCGGTGTCGTGTTCGGTCGTCTTCCGTCGAGACGAACAGGAACGCCGTGACGAGGAAAAACCGCGCCAAGGGAGGGCTTGCGGGGCCGAACCCATTGTTGCGGAGAACCCTGGTGAGTCTCCGGGTCAGGTTGTGGGTCGGGCCGGTTTCGACCGTGGTCCAGCACGCCAACCGTCGAGCCGTCCCTTGGTACGCCGTCAGGATGGCCCGCAGGTGACTGGCGAATTGGCGGAGCCACGGCCGCCATGGTCGATCCTGGTTTTCCAGTGGGGTTGCGATCATGGTGGCGACTTGTTCGACCACCGCGACGACGACGGTATCGCGGTCGCCGACATGGTGATAGATGGCGGCCGGATAGACATTCACCGCAGCAGCGAGTTGTCTCATTGTCCAGCCATCGAGCCCGCGCGTTTGCGTCAGATCGATCGCCGCATCAATGATCCGTGCCGGCGTCACCGGTGTCGACTTCACCGGCTTGAGGTTCCGCAGGCGCGCGGTCATACGTGTTGCACCCGGGGCGCGACGAGAACAGAGGTCGTGCAGCCCATGCCGCACAGGACCCGTGACACGGGGACATGCTCGACCTGATGCCCGTGGAAGGTCATAAGCTGCTCCGGTGAGCTTTCGGCTGGGAGCGGTCCCGCGTGCGTGGCCTCGTCCGTTATACCCACGATCCGGCCGACAACGGCTGCTTCACCCGGAGCGGACTGACGGTCCTCGGAGTAGTAGTTTCGACTCATGATGAACTGCTCGCACGGGCGGGTCTCTAATCGACAGGATCTGCGCAGGCGCCGAGCAGCGGAAAGTGTCGATGGCGAAGGGGACGTCGACCAGCGGGTTCGCGGTACATGCCTGCGCTGCACGTTATCGGATATCGGGCGACTTCGATGGCGGGGTGTGCGGCTCGGACAGGTAGAAGATCTGGTGCTCGCCATCACCGAACCCCGGAACGGTGCGCCAAGCATGGCCCTTGTACAGGTCGTAGGCGGCTGCGGTGAACTCGCTAAGCGATCCGGGGAGCGTTCCGCCGTTTTCGCGAATCATGGTCAGCACGATCGCCAGATGCTGGTCGACCTCCTCGTCGCCGCTTACGCCCACACTCGGGGGCCTTAGTGCGGTGGACGCACTGGCAACGAGTTGGCCGTCGACGCCGTGCAGGTAGTCGGCGACCTGAATGGCGCCTGGTCGTTTCGTGTCGTCGAGGTAGAACAGCAGACTGTCGGTGTCCTCGCTGTACTCGATCGCCATGCCCCAGCGCAGGCCATGGGCTACGTCGGCGGCGGCTAGCCGCCATTCGGACGAGGACAGCCTCATCACTCCTTCTTTGGCTCGCAGCGCGACCAGGGTGGCCGCGGAGGCGACCTGGAACTGGTCGAGGCTGATCCTCTCACCGTCCATCGTCGCGGTGAACGCGATCGAGGGCCGGGGGCGGTCGAGGACAAAGTTGATCCCGTTCACGTCCGAGGGCACGCGAGTGCTCTGGGAGCGGAGACTCCGACGAGTCTGAGCGCGGCGACGCTCCTTGCGCGACACTATGGAGTCCGCCAATCCAGCAGGCGGGACCTGATCGCGGCCACAGACTCTCCAGGGGAAGCACGGCAGCTCTCCGAGCAGTTCGACGTCGGAAAGGCAGGTGCCGCAATACGACCGCCCCAACCAGGAGTAACGCCAGACAACAGAACCGGACTCCCTCCCGTGACTGTGCTCGATGCACTACACGTCCGCATCGATAGGTGTTTCCTCCTCCCCCATGCCCACCAGAGGCGAAGCTCCGTAGGCAACGGTCGCGCACGTCGAGCGGGCGGGGGCGGTTGCGCGCCACAGATCGCACATCTGGCGATCGGCCCAGCGTCTGCTGGAGTATTGGCCTTTCACCCCGACAGCTACGATCGTCTGAATCCTGCCTTTCCCCGAAGAAGGCAGAGCAGGGCAACGCAAAGTCCCGACGACCGGATCGGCACATCGCGGCCCCACGCACTGGGGGAAACACATGGGGCCGCGACGCCCGGGACCGGCCGGGGGCTCAACCGGTCACGCAAGGAGATGCCGAGTACGAGGCACGCGGCATATGCCCGCGACAGGAACAGGGCGCAATGTGCCAATGCGCAGTTCGCCCGCACCTACCGCGCAGACTCGAGGTGGACCGGCGGCAGGCAGTATGATCACAATCTCAACACCAACACCTGACGACCTCTCACCCAGTGCGCGAGGCACCGCGTCCGATCGGGCCTACGACTTGACGGTCGTCCACCCGAAGACCTCGGGTGGACGATGCGTCCGGATGACGCTCCACCTTTCCCTATCACAACGCCCTCCCAGACTTTGTTCCGACAGGGATACTAGCCTATTGGTCAACCGGTGCGCCAATACTGGTTCTCGACCTGCGCTCGCCGGCCTTCACGAGCGTCCAAGCCCTCAGATAAGCGGTCGAGCTGGCCATAACAGCTGGAGAGGTGGTGGCATCGCGATTGCGGAAGGAAGCCGGACGAGCGCCACCCCGGAAGGTCTCGGTCGCCAACCACGTTCCTACCTGCATCGACGTCCTGGTTGTTGATCAGGTTTCGCAGGCCCTCACTGCTCGGTGGGAAGGCGCCGTCTTCCCTGGTCCACCAGGGAAGACAGCGCCGTCGTGGGAACCAGTCCCGCGAGCCGACCTCGCCGCGGCAGCACGCAAGCCCAGTCCCGTGTTCACGCGCGTGTTGACATGTCCATCCCTTGGGACGTAGGCCTGCAGACGCCCTGGATTGCGCGACTGACGGATGAAAGAACATGCCGCGGATCACCGCAGATGCCACACACGCGAGTCACGCCCGGAGGGGCCCCCCGCAACATCAACCCACCCGCTCCCGAACCTCCCGGCAAAGGACACCCTGACGAACGCCTCCTGGGAGCCGGCGGCGTTCGATCGACCCCCACGGGGTCTCCCGGCTTCAGAGTCGAATCTAGGGCGAGCTTCAGGTTGACCGACCGTTCAAACCGGCCCGGAGCAAGGACTCGTACTTTCGCAGCTTGTCGACTCCGCACTTTCGCGCAACGTCGGCGCTCACCCCCGCGACGCCGCCCGTGGCTTGCGCAGCAGGGTGCGAGGCCACCTCCGCGGCCGCCAACAACATGACGGCGATCTCCACCGCGACCACCGCCGGCATGTCTATGATCGTCGCGGAGTTCGATCGCTCCTTGCTCGTTTCAAGGATGACCCTCGGCGTGGCGCGCATGTTCGGTTCGGGAACGACCTCGAAACTGACAATGTCGTCATGCGGGTCGAACAAACTGGCTTCGGGCGCTGATCGGAAGGCAGGATATGCCACCCGCCGCGGTGCAAACTCGTGGTCGACCACGACGTCGACCTCTACGCGTTTCAGGCCGTCCAGGTTTGGGTGCCGAAGCCCCTGTGGTTCCATCGCCACGAAGCAAACCTCCCGTTACGAGTCGACGCAGTTTGGGTACACGTTCAGCCAAGTGTATTATCTGCGGACCCACTCAACGTGCAACCTGCAGCGATACCCTCACGTTAGCCACCTTAGTGCCTGCCGGCCAGGTCGACACAGCCGCTACCGGCACGGACTGGCCAACCGACCTGCAGGGGCAGCGAGGCAGCTCGGGCAGGAATGCTGATCGATCGCGAGAACACTCGATTGGCTGCCGCTAAGTGGCGGATGCGAGGCCCGGAACCGCATGAAGGACCTCTAAGCCAAGTCGCCGCGCGAGAAACAGTAGCAACAGCAACATACTCGTCGAGTCCGGCGCACCCATGTCAATCTCGGTCGTGAGCTCATCTTCTCTTCCTGCGATGGCCAATTCGATAGCACGCAAGCCAATCACGCGAAGTCGATCTGCGTCGCTCGGCAACGAATTCGGGTCGCTGTGCGCGCACCCGTCCGCGCGACCAGGGCCGGATAGATCGTCCCCCGCCCGCCAGATTTCGGCGCATGCGAACGCAAAAATACTGGCCGCCTGTCGCCGCTGAGCCGCAGAGGGTAGCTCGCTGTTCACCTGGTCAATCGCGCAGGTCACCAAACGCTCGGGCGGGAGATGCCGATACCACTGGGTCGCTACGATACGCGCCAAGGTTACAACCAGGCGAGGAGACGCATCGAGGCGGTCGGTCACGGCGCTGAGCCAACCTTGAACAATCGCGTAGTGCGATGGTAGCGCGGCCCTCGGTAGGTTTAGTGTCAGCGCATCGAGCAGATGTAGCGCGAGTTCAATCTGGTCGTGGAGGGACCAGCTATCAACCGCGACGAGGATTGTCCCTCTTAAATCCTGGTCGTGGGTGACGCCGGCGACCAGCAGGTTGTGAACCGCGATCACTTTCGGCACTTCACCTGTCCCTCGGAGCAGAGTGTCCCATTCCTCGCTAACCGAACGGTTCGCCGGTTCGGTTCGTTCCGATGTCCGGCTGGGAACGGTGGACGGGTGACGATCCGGCTCGGAGCCTGCGTGAAAGATCGGCGGCTCCAGCACGCGGGCGGGGTCGATCCCCGGGGAAGGGATGAAGGAACCGTTGATGTGGTCGGCGTGCGGTGCGAAGTCAGCGAGCAGAGAACTCCAGAAACCGATCAGTTGGGCAACCAATCCCTCGTCTCTGACGGCCACAGCGCCGAGTCGTTGAAATACCTCGTCGAGGTCGCCTCGATGTGCAGCCAGGAAGCAAGCGTCACTCGCCGCCGCAAATGCGGTGACCCGATCATCGCCTTCGCCGAAAGCTTGATCGTCGATCATTGGTTCACTCGCCTTCTCCTGGCTTGATGGTGATGGTGCACACTAGGCCGTAGCCACTCGACAGTAGGCGCAAGCTCTTCTTTGGCCGCGTGCTCTGCTCACGATCGGAGGCCGCGTACTGCGGTATCGCCGCAGTCACGCGGCCGAGACCCGCGGTCAAATGGACAGGCGGCGCCAACCGGGCGCTAGGACTTCCAGCGCTTGGGCACGGCACGAAAATGAGCTGCGGAGGGTGGTGGTCGATCGTCACGATGTACCTGGAACGATTGAGCGGACGAGTGGCAGCTGACATCTGCGGACAGCGCTGTCAGGTCTGTTGCATGATCCGATCGCGAAGAGGCCAATGTGACCAGTAGGCTCCTTTGTAGCCTAGCTCGGTCAGTCGCAATAGGAATGGGTTGTCCGCGTAATTGTTGTCGTTCGGAGACAGCCCCGGCGCGGTGGGGAGCATGACGCGGTCGCGTTGGTGTTCCGGTATCCATTGCCACAGGAGGTCGAGACTGGCGAGCCACCGATCGGACGGCGATGGGACACCATGTCGACCTTCCGGGAGGTCGGGTGAGAAATAGTAGACCGGCCGAAAGTGCCCGTTACGGTCGAACATGAACTGTCGCTCGTACTCCGTTTCATCCGCACATTGGTCACGGCGCATGAGAACAATAGGCTCGGTGGCAGTATTGGATTGCAGGCCGGGTACCCCCACTGCGCCAGCGCTCGCGGCAGCGAAAGAAACGCCGAGCGGTGAATGGGGGAAGACCCGGATCCCCAGTGTGTAACCGACCACGGTCGCGTCCAATGATTGGAACGCTTCCACGCATCGCCGCATCGACTCTGCAGTTTCACCCGACATACCGAGTAGCGCCTCGACCATTGTGTGCATACCGTACGCCTTGGCTAGGGCGCACAGTTTCTCGACATCACGGAACGTGTAAAATCTCGTGCCGTTGCGGGTAACCTTCCAACCGTCGAGCACGTCATCGCGAACGTGGTCGGGTGCCACATTGATTCCGGCGCATCCGGCGTGGGCGAGCAGGTCCGCGTACTCCTCGTCAAAGGGCGCCGGTTGCATATAGGTCCACAGTCTCAGACTTCGGAGAGCCGTAGCGGGATCAGTGGCCTTGCGGCGAATGATCTCGCGCAGGATCGCCTTACTGTGCGCGATGTTGAGGTTGAACTCGCTGTCAGTGGTGTGCAAGTCGTAGACACCTTGGCCGACCAAGTCCTCCATCTCGTCAACAACAGCCACTGGGTTCCGAGTCGCAAACTGGCTGCCCTTTGCGTCCGGCTCCACACAGTGTGTGCAAGCATACGCGCAGCCGTTCTTGGTCAGAATATTTCCTAGACCACCACGCGAATAGTAAGCCAGGTTGTCGACGCGCCCAGAGCTACCGGAACGGCGCTGATAGACGCTGCTGCGGTTGACCAGCGCGGATCGACCGACCGCAATCGCAGGGGTCCAGTGCGGGATTTGCTGAACTCTACCGCCACCTCGATTGATGATGAGGCCGGGTACAGTATCGGCAGGAGTGCCGGCGTTCAATCCTTCCGCGAGCTGGACCAGCGTCGTCTCACCCGGCCCCTTGACACCGTAGTCCAGTTCTAGATAGTCGACCAAAGCGAACGGCATAGAGGAAAACCCGACGCCGCCTCCTACAAGCGGAGCATCGCAGTGACGGCGGATAGCACGCACGATCTCGCGGTGCGAGTCCAGGAACACCCGTTGTTCCTGCGGGTAGATCGTATCCGTGTTTCGAAAAGTGATCCCCACCAAAAACGGTCGTGATTTCGCGAAGTATTCACGGAGGACTTCCCGCCATCGGTCCCGAACGAAAGTCAAGTCGACCACTTCGACCTCGAACCCGGCCATGTCAAGTGAGGTCGTCAGGATATCCAACGCGTACGGCGTGATTGGCGGGTGTACCAGGTTTGGATTGACCAAGGTGACCAACGCTCGTTCCATGACACGCTCTCCCGTTCCGTGGGCGGGCAGGCAAAACACCCTGTCTGGCTATGGTGACATCAGTTGACACAATTTGCCGCGATGCCTGCACGAACTGGACGATGTCCTGCGCAATTCAGATGAGATGGGCAAGAATTCGAACCGGTGCACCGGACGGCAACTGACCCCGCCCGGAAATCGGACACACTGTCGGACCCTGACACGTGGTCACGCCCGCAAAGTTCGGCGCGTGGCTGCGCGCTGCTTGACCATCACGGCGGCCGCCAGGGTCTACTCTTGCGACCTTTGCACGCCGACGCTCGGATATATGTCGACGCTACACGACATAAAAGGCTCAGCGCCGCAAGGTTTGCGAGGGTGATTCGCCGAAATACTCCCGGTAGAACCGGGCGAACCTTCCAAGATTGACAAAACCCCAGTACCGTGCGACCTGGGTGACAGTCACCGTATCGGGTGCGGAGGCACGCAACTCGTCATTCACCCGCCGCAGACGCACAGTACGAAGGTGAAGTGCCGGTGAGGTCCCCAGGTGGCGCCGGAAAGCGCGCTCAAGCGAACGAGCGCTGACGCCCTGGTCACGCGCGAGCGTGGCGACTGTGTGCGCCCATTCTGGGTGACTCTCGATCAAGTCGACGACATCGCTGACCATTCGCGACGATCCGGCCGGGGCGCCACGTTCGAGCATCTCGCTGTAGTTGCTGCGTGCGGCAAGGAGCAGTCCCGTCATCAGGCCCTGCTCCAGCGTGGTGACAGCCAGACGCGACTGCGCCACCATGCCGTCGTTGCGACTCAGTTCTGATACAGCCAGCGCGATGCCGTCATACAAGGTGCGGCCGTGGCCAGAAAGCATATCCAATCCAAGATCGAAGAGGACCGGCCGCGGCAGGGCGTGCCCCAGAATGTCTCGCAAGTGGGCGTCGAGGGCCGGGCGCTCGATACGCAAAACCAGTTGAGCACAATCAGCTGACCAGCGCATCGATAGTGGTTCTGTCGGCGTGGGCACAGACGCTCGCCCCGGCCTCGTGTCGGTCTCCTGAGCCCCACAGCGCAGCCACGCACGGCCTGAGAACGGAACCTGGACCACATAGAAGGAATCCAGTTCACCCGGCTCGACACAGACATCGTCACCGTACGAAATGTCATTGAACGCGATGTTCCGTAGTCGCCTCGAAGCCATGCGAGCGTCCAGCCTGCCGCCTCGCCTCGCCAAACTCAGATGATGAGGGCACAACGAGCGCGCAACCGCATCACGGGTAAAGTCAAGATCGGTGGAAGCGAAGCTCTCGCTCCCCTCGAGTCGCATCATCTTTGGAAACCCTCCAGCCACGAACTCGATCAAGAAAGTCGGATTCGAAGCCGCTCCGTTGCGTCCCCACCTGCATCGTGACTCTGCGGAGCCTCCGGGACACACCCCCAAACGGGTGACTTCCGCAATTGACGCATCGCAAATTGCTGCCACGTTCACGGCAGTCGCAAATTGGACGTGAGGCTGCGCAATGCGGGTGGCGGGTATCGGGAGCACTCGGAACCCCGACGCATGATTTTGGTACGCTAGGAGACCTAGCGCTGGACCAGCCGGATCCAGCGGCATTAGCCTGACGTTTCTTATGGACCGCGGATCCTCAACGTGCTCCGCCGCGGCCCGCCGGCAGATCCAACCGGTCCCGCGACGCGGTCGCTGCAGGACAGTAGTTCGACAGTGACCAGCCGCGCCGGCCGGCCTGTGCACCGCCGAAGTGCGGGAGTTCGACCGGCCGACACCGCGCGTCGCCGGAACAGCATCGCACCCGGCCGGCCCGTGATTGCGGACGTTTTGGCCCAGTGGCGTCATGAGCGGTCGAAGCGCCCGCGTCCGCTCCTTGGTCGGCTCGACAACCTTGTCCCTCCGTCCGCACGCGATGACCTCCTGGCATGGTCAACCACGTCGCTGGATCCGTCGGGCCACGGTTCCGCTACGCGAGGACAGCTGCGCGTCCTGCACTTCGGACCGTCCCCGACGGGCCGGTATTCGCGCTCCGAGGGCACCCGTCGGCCGGCCCTGCCCTTCTTGCTATGACATGACCAAGCCGTGTCGTCGCGATGCCGATAGGAATCCTGTCGGACAACGGCCACAATGAGTCGCTATTCGGGCACCGCCATCCGGCAATGCACCGGTAATCTCGCCATTATCAGATCGATGCACGGGACCAACAACTGCGGTAACTCGGTTTCCAGAAGAGGAGTAGATTCCGATGGCCTTGACGGTGTCATCAGACGGAGACTGGTCCGTCGAGGCACAGCAGTCCGTAACGTACTCCGTACGTCCGATCCATCGCGTCTTGGATCGCACATTTGACATGCCGTCAACGGACGGGCATGAACGAGACCTCCTAGGGCGAACGTCCGGCGGATCGATGCGTCGTGTGGTGGTCGCCGATCGAGAAGTGATGCGACTCTACGGAAAAAAGGTGCGCGCCTTTCTTGATCGACACGGGATCGACTATCACCTGATCATCCTGCCGGGCGGCGAGGCGACGAAGACAATGCAAGTTGTATTTCGCATCTGCCGCGAGCTGGATGCATATGGAGTGGCCCGTCGAAGTGAGCCCATCATCGTCTTCGGCGGCGGCGTCCTCAACGATGTCGTCGGAATGGCGGCGAGTATTTACCGGCGAGGTATCGAGAGAATTGTTTTCGGGACCACGCTTGTGGCACAAGTTGATGCGAGCGTCGGAGCGAAGACAGCCAGTGACTATAACGGGCATAAGAACCGCCTGGGCACGTATCGACCGGCAAATTTGATCATCGCGGATCGAAGTTTCCTCGCTACTCAGGAGCGACGCCGACTCTCCGACGGATTAGCCGAAATTCTTAAACTGGCGATAGTGTGCGACAGCAATCTCTTCGAACTTCTCGAAGATTACGGTACCACGGTCCTCGACGAGCAGTTCCAGGGTAGAACCGAGGCCGGCGACAAGGCGGCGACAGGGATAATCGACGCCGCGATCGCAGGCATGCTGGCTGAACTTCACGACAACCTATGGGAAGGCGAACTGGCGAGAGCGACATACTTCGGCCATACCTGGTCGCCAAAGATCGAGATGTGTGCGTTGGAACGTTCACGATCATGGCTGCCGTGGCGGCGCCGGACATGGCTACTCCATGGCGAAGCGGTGGCGTTGGACATGTTGCTGAGCGTGTTTATCGCTCATCGCAGAAACCTCGTGAGCGAGGATGAGATCGAGCGTATCGTCGCGATCGTCAATCGGCTCGACCTTCCGACGTGGGATTCGTTGCTCGAGGAGCCGGCGGTTTTGGATCAGGGCCTTGAGGACTCCGTGCGGCACCGCGATGGGAAGCAGCTGGCACCACTTCCGAAGACGATTGGCAGTGTGACCTTCGTCAACGATATCACTCGGGACGAGGTCGCTTCTGCCGTCGAGTGGATGCGCTCATTAGCCGGGCGCAGGATGGGATAGAGGAGACCACCAATGGCAGACCTTGATCACCGATTCGTATCTCCCCCATACCTACGGTTGACTGATCGCCGGAAGACTTCGTCCGGTGAAGCCAACGTTTGGCATCTGCGCGTGGCGCAACCGAACGTCACCCACATCCAAAGTCAGATAATGCATTCGGTCGAGCACTTCTTGGGAGACTACCTGACGGCTGCCTCGGACGAGGTGGTTTCCGTGGCGCCCATGGGGTGCCAGACGGGCTTCTATATAGTGACCAGCATCGGCTTGTTCGATGAATTGTCGGCCCTCTTGGTGAAGGTTCTCGAAACGGTCGCCTCCGCCACGGCCGTACCCCACGCAGACACGGTTCAATGCGGTTGGGCAGCCAACCACTCTCTACAGGGCGCGAAGAACCTTGCCTCTTGGCTCCTCGACCACAAATCCGAGTGGGGCGATCCGGGCAACAATTCGCGCGAGCTACAGTCGGGAGTCGATCGCAAGAATGTCATGATCTGATGGAATACAGGACGTTGGGCAACACTGGGCTATCCCTGTCTGTTCTCGCATTCGGAACGGCACCACTAGGAGACATGTTCGGCCCCGCCGATGAGAAGTCGGCCCTTGCGACAGTAGGAACGGCGCTGGACTCGGGGATAAATTTCTTCGACTCCTCGCCCTACTACGGTGACGGGCTTGCGGAGCGCAGGTTGGGAAAGGCGCTTCGGACCCACCGACAGGAAGTATTCATCGGAACGAAGGCCGGCCGGTACAAAAACGACCAATTCGATTTCCGACCAGCCCGCATCAGAGAGAGCCTCGAAAGAAGCCTCCGCCTGCTTAAAACCGACTATGTAGACATTCTCCAGCTACACGATATCGAGTTTGTGAAGCTCGATGAAGTGTTCACCGAATCGTACCCGGAACTGGTTAAATTGCGCGATGAAGGCAAGGTGCGGTTCATTGGGATGACCGGCTACCCAATGCACGCACTACGTCGCGCGGCGACTGAAACACGGTTGGATACAGTGCTTTCGTACGCACACTACACGCTACTCAACACGCAACTCTCAACGGACTTGATTCCGGTATGTAACGAACGCGGAACGGGGGTGATCAACGCAGCAGCTGTCTCGCTTGGACTGTTGACTGCTTCCGGCTCTCGATTTCTCCATCACCCGGCTACCGACGCCATTAAAAGCGCGGCAGCCGGCGTGACACGCTACTGCCAGGAACTCGGTGTGGACGTGGCATTTCTCGCCAACCAGTTCTCGATTCAAAGGAGCGGCGCCTCGACAACCGTGGTCGGAACAACCACAGCGGAACACCTCGAAACGGCCGTCCGAGCTGCCAGCACGCCGATCGACGAGCAGTTGCTGTCGAAGGTCCTTTCGCGTACGGCCCACGTTCAGAAGGTATCGTGGTTGAGCGGACGGATGGAGAACAACAGCGGGTGGATCTCACGATCTCAGGTCGACGCACAAAGGCGTTAGGCACACATGGACGCAAGACAGCTCGGCCCGGCATCCGTCCAACTACCGCGCCGACTGCGTCGGGAACCAGGACCCGGTGCAGGCGAGAGCCGGAGTTGTCCGGCCGATGGCCCGACTCCGGTCGACGCTCGGGCTCCTCGGCGGCGGTTCCCAAACGGTCGCACTACTACCCTCGCTTCACCGCCCACGCATGCGACGAAGTCACGCGACGACATCCATGAGACCTTCCTCAACCTCCCTGCGTATCGTCGGCCTGGCGCCGATTCTACAGTCGCCCAATTCGTAGGCAACTTCTAGTTGGGCCGCGTAGAAGCAGTGGGCGACGCCGGCTCAAGTGATGACGAAGCGCATGGTAGCTTCGCCGGCACAGGCAGCTCGGATTCTTGGGAAGTGCGGACAAGGCGGCGGACATACTCGTCGAGCTCGGCGGACGGGTCGAGAAGCTGACCTACCTCGCCGTGGAATAGGACTTGCCCCGCGCGGAGGACGAGTATGTCGTCGGCGAGGGCTCTGGCGATGGCGAGGTCGTGTGTGACCAGGATGCCAGCGAAATGGTGCTTCGCTTGCAGTGTCATCAGAAGGTTGAGAACCTGTGCTTGAACGGATAGGTCGAGTGCGGATGTGGGTTCGTCGCACAAGAGCACGCTAGGCGAGGGTGCCAAGGCCCGGGCGATGACGACACGCTGCAGTTGGCCACCCGAAAAGTTGCCAGGCCGGTCCTTGGCGCGGGAAGGGCTGATACCCACCAACGACAATAGCTCGTCGACCCGTTCCCGACGCTGCCCCCGGGATTGGCCGCGCAAGGGTTCGGCGATACTCGACCCGACGCTGCGCATAGGATCGAGGGCGTCGATGGCGTTCTGGAATACCATTTGCACGGGCGCGATGCGACCGGGTCGGAGGCGCACGGGGACACCGTGTACGAGTACCTGGCCGGACGACGGCCTTTCCAAGCCTGCGATACACCGCACGAGGGTCGTCTTTCCAGCACCGCTTTCGCCGACTATGGCGGTGGTCTTCCCTGCGGCGACCGAGAACGTCACGTCGGACAGCACCTTGCGACTTGCGCCACCGCGACTCGAGAAGGTCTTCGATAATCCAGCCACCTTGATCGTGGGTGGTGGAGGTGGATCAGAGGCTACGGCGGCCGGCCGTGTTAAGCCGTTCCCGCTGCGCTTCATGTCCCTCATGCGCTTTCCTCCAGCCGGGCAAAGTGACAGGCTGCTCCTCGCGCTCGGTCCCGCGAGGAGGCGAAGACAGGACGTTGCCTACGACACTGGTCGACTGCGTCGGGGCACCGCGGGTGAAAGTAGCAGCCCTGCGGCCACTGACCGGGTCCCGGTGGCTCGCCGCCGATGGTCGGCAGTGTGGTTCGAGACGGTCCCTCCAGCCGCAACGAGCACGACATCAGAGTGCGAGTGTAGGGATGTGCGGGCGAACCCAACACATCGAGGGTTCGTCCCGTTTCGGCAAGATGTCCGGCGTAGAGGACCGCGATTTCATCGCAGAACCTGCTCACCAGCCCCAGATCGTGGGAGATGATGACGACCGCCATGTCGGTCTTTTGGGCGAGGGACTGCACAAGCCTGAGAGCATCCACCCTGAGATTGGCATCCAATGCCGAGGTCGGCTCATCGACCACCAGGAGCCGGGGAGAGGGCATCAACGCCAGCGCAAGCGCGACGCGCTGGCTCATCCCGCCGGACAGCTGGTGCGGATAGAGGCGGAAGACTTGTTCGGCATCACCCAAGCTGAGCTCATCACACAGGCGTGATGCCCGCGAGAGTGCGCTCTGCTTCGTCATCAGGCCGTTGCGGACCACGGCCTCGATCATCTGGGGGCCCACGCGTTGGAGGGGGTCGAAGGCGCCCATCGGGTTTTGCAGCATCAGCCCTGCCGTGAGCCCGAGGTGGCGTCTGATCAGATCAGGGCGCTCCAACGGGATCCATTCCTGATCAACGAATCGTACTCGGCCACGGGCCCGCAATCCAGGTGGGAGCAGCCCGAGAGTAGCTCGGGCCGTCATAGTCTTGCCGGCACCGGTTTCGCCAAGCAGGCCCAGCAATCGGCCCGATGATGCGCTGAAGTCGACGTCAGCCACGACGTCGACCCCCAGATCAGTCTTCACGGTCAGCTCTTCGACACGCAGTACCTCGTCAGTCACAGTGTCTCCCCCGTGTCCAGTCGGAACCGGTCCCGCAGACCATCACCGATCAAGTTCGCCGCCACAATCAACATCACGATTACCACCCCCGGCATCGTCACGATCCACCATGCGCCGGCGAGCTGGTCGCGCCCCTGCGCGATCATGAAGCCCAGACTCACAGTCGGAGGTTGGAGGCCGATCCCGATGAACGACAACGCCGCCTCCGAGAGGATCACGAACCCGACATGCAACGACGCGAAGACGGTAATAGGCGTCGCAGACGCGGGAACCAGGTGGCCGAACAGGATACTCACCGTTCTTGCGCCGGCCAGGCGCGCGGCCGCGATGTAACCGCGTTCCCGTTCCACGAGCACCCTGGCGCGGACCAGCCTCGCATATGGAACCCACCCGACTGAAGCGAGCAGGACGATCATCGACGTCACGCTGGGTTCTATTACTGCGGACGCAGCCAAGAAGATCAGCAGCGGCGGCACCGCCAGTTGAAGATCGACGATGCGCATCAATACCGAGTCGGTCCAGCCTCCGGCGTACCCTGCGACAGCGCCGACCAATACTCCCGACAACGCGCTGATCAGGACCACAGCCGCGGCTATCGACAGCGACGTAGTCACGCCACGTGCGCACCAGGCCAGCAAGTCCCGCCCCAGCATGTCGGTGCCAAGAGGATGTCCCGGCGACAACGGCGGCTGAAACCCGGCCGAGAGGTCCTGGCTGTTCGGATCAGGAAGCACCAGGCGTCCGAGCAGCGACAGACCCACAAGAATCCCAGCAGACCACCCGCCCGCCCGTAACGAGACCGCGCCAGGCCTATGCTTCCGACCGGAAGCAGCCAACACGTGATCGGTCATGACGCACCTACCCGGACTCGTGGATCAGTGATCAGGACCACAAGGTCGGCGGCAAGGTTCAGCAGGATGAACAAGGCCGCGACAACCACGATGATTGCTTGGACGACCGCGAAATCACGCGCTTGAACCGACGAGACCATCAGGTTGCCAATTCCGGGCCATGCGAAGATCGATTCGACGATCAGGCAGTGGCCGATCAGGTAGCCCAATTGAAGGGCCGCGAACGTGGAACTTGGACCTGCGATGTTCCGGAGGGCGTGCCGATACAAGATCACACGCTCGCTCAAGCCTCGCCCACGCATGGCCTGAACCATCTCGCCCGACATTACGTCCAAGAGCTGCCCGCGAAACACACGAAACAGGGTCGGGATGATAGGTAACGACAACGAAGCCGCCGGCAGTATGAGTGCCGATGCGCTCGTGAATCCAAAGCTGGGCAGCAGTTCAAACTCAACCGAGAAGATCAGGACCAGCATGAGCGCGAGCCAGAACTCGGGCATCCCCTGAAGCATCCCGATCGATCGGCGCAGCGCCCGGTCCCATCGATCCTCCCGATGACGGGTGCTGAACACCGCCAGCACCATGGCGATCAGCGCGGCTACCAACATCGCCGTGACCACCAGCACCACGGTGTTGGGTAGTGCGGCGAGAACATGCCCTGCGGCAGGCTCGCTGTCGCGGTAAGAAATTCCGAACTTCCCCGTCGCGACGCTTTTGAGGTAGTCAACGAATTGCGTCAGCAACGGCTTGTCGTACCCGAGGCGAACGTTGAGAGCATCACGCTGCTCCTGGCTCATGTAGGCGCCACCGATCACATCGGCCGGCTTACCGATCAAGTTGGTCAGCGCGAAGCTGATGGCGATCGCACCGAACAACACGACTACGCTCTGCAGGAGCCGGTTCGCCACGTAACGAGTTATCATCACAGCACCTCCATCCGTCGTTTTTGGGCTAGCCAACGACGTAGGTCTGCCCATAGTTCGACAAGATGCCGTCCTGCGGTGGGACAAACCCTTGCACTGATTTCCTGAGCGCATGAAGTGTGACCTCGGAATACAGCGGGACCTCGGGAACGACCTCGGAAATCCGCTGCTCAAGGTCCGCGAATAGTTCGAGCCGTTCGGGCCCGTTCGGGGTCTGCATGATCCGGTCCTGCAACGAGTTCAGAACCTGGTCGTCGACCTGGAAGTTGCGCTGGAGGAAACGCAGCGCGATGGGGTGCGCCCCGGTGCCGGTTATGAACCTGCTTCCCTCCACCGCCGCCGGCCATGCTCGCGCCGTCCCTGCCGCAGCGGTATTGACCTTGTTCTTCTGGTCCAGCGTCACCGACCTGACATCGACATTGAATCCGATCGGATTCAGCATTCCTGCGATCGCCTGCGCCATCTGTCCAAATTGCGCGCCCTCGTCAGGCGACCACACGATCGTCAACGGGATAGGCGTCGCAACGCCGGACTCGGCGACGAGCCGTTTCGCGAGACCTTGATCATAAGTGTAGGCGGCGGCTGCCGGCGGGTGACACCCGTACAGCCCAGGCGCAACCCAGCTGTCATCAATCGCGCCGCCGACACCGCCGAGCACAGCCTTCACGAGTGCCTGGCGATCGATCGCATGCGCGAGCGCCTGCCTGATCTTCGGGTTGTCCAGCGGTGCGGTCTTCGTGGCCAGGGACAGCCTGCCCACAGCCCACGAGTTGTTCTGAACGACTTCGATGTCCCTCGTACCGCGCAGCGACACGGCATTCTGCGGCGCCAAGCGCAAGACCATGTCGATGCTGCCGGACCGCAACGCTGCCACCCGCGCGTCGGCGTCCGGAATGATCGGGAATTCCACCCTTTGCAAGTACGGTCCTGGCCCGCGATAGTTCGGGTTGGCCTCCAGGACGACAGTCTGCGCCGTGGTGTAGCTGACGAACTTGAACGGGCCTGTCCCGCTTGGCGTCTTGGCAACTGCTGCAGGACCGGCATGGATCAGTTTCGGAGAAACAACGCGAAGTACCGACAGGTTGCGAGCAAGGTCTGGGAACGGCGTCGGAACCGTGACCCGTAGAACATGAGGGTCGGAATCGTCATATACGGCCTTCGTCGGCAGAAAATTGCCGAACGCCCCGGCACTGCTCTTGGCATACTCGAAGGACGCTTTCGCCGCAGACGACGTCAAGGGCTCACCATCATGGAAAACTACACCGTCACGAATATGGAACAGCCACTCACGGGCATCAGGAGAAGACTCGAAACTTGTCGCCAGGACACCCTCAAGGTCACTGGTGCTGCCCTTGTATCGCACCAGACTCTCATAAACGTTGTGGGCGGTAATCCCGGTGTCAGCCACGCTCGCCCCGATCGCCGGGTCAAAGCTGACCGGTTCCCCGTTATTGGCTACACGCAGCACGCCCGTCGGCGTTGTCGGCGGCGTCCCGGCGCCACTGGATGCCGTATTGCTGCCGCTCTGGCAACCGGCGAGCGCCGGAACTCCCACAACGAGGCCCGCGCCCGCGAACGCGCTGAGCCGCAGAAAGTCTCGCCGGTTGCGGTTCGCGACGAGCTCCAGCTGTAGCGTCGTGCGCTCCGATGTTGGTGCTGGCATGACGACTCCTTTGTCGATCATTACTGGTGCAAGACGTGATGTCACATCTGGCTATCAGTCATTGGTTGTACGAAGGTCTTTCGTCGGCGGCGTTGCCGGAAAAACCAGATCTTCGGGAAGTGATCCAAACCTGGCAAAAGGCAGGAGCCCTATACAGGGCGTGACTCCCAGGAGGCGCGACCCCCTGACCCGTGCGGCAGATGAGCGTTACGTCGGCGGTGATCGCCTGGTCGAGCACGATTGGAAAGCGAGGCGAGTGCAACCCGGTTCGACTGCGCGTCCACCCGTCGTCGCCTGCGAACGGCGGTCGGCGTTGAACGCGTTGAAGTCGGAGCCCGCTGGATCCTTGCGAGTGTCCAAGGTTCGAGCAGGCATCTCCGTCCAATTGGCACGTTTGACTCCCACTGTGGTGAAGCCGGCCGGCGCGACTCGCGCCTATTGAACGTGGCGTGGCGCCGGTGGAGCACGGGCGCGCGGTGGGTGGTCGTCAGCGCGGGGATCACCTGGTGAGTCTCGGCATCGCATCGCGAGCAAGCAATCCCGGAGGTACTGAACGTCGACAGTCCCGCGGCGACACCCTCAGTAGGCAGACCTAGCCCTAGCGGCCACTCGACACGTACAGCCTCGCTCGCCCTTGGCATGTCATCGCCACGCGTGGGAGTATCCGGCTGCAGGCTGTGGCCCGCGCCGGTGCACATCGCGGGCACCCTGGTCTGACCTACAGGGCTCCTGCGGCCATCTGACCAAAGGTCGGACGCATCCATCCGAGCCGACCAGACGATGTACGGCTCATCGCGCCGCAGATGGCCGCGCCAGCGTGTACGGCCTGAGCCACATTCGACAGTTGCGCGCGCCGGTGGTCGACGTAGCCGCAGGCCATCCGGCAGACCGAGGCGGACGAAGTCGCCGCGAGGCTCCCGCGGATGCGCGAGGGGGTGCCCGGCGTCAACCGAGACCGTCGTCAGCAACGCCAACCGGCCTGTTGCGGACGGACATGGCCGCACCACAGGTACGGGGTTCCGCGCGACTTTGGTTGCCGGCGTCAGTGCACACCGCCGCCCGCTTGCTACATAGGCGCCCGCCGACAAGACAGTCCTCGTCGACCCCAGAGTCCGGACGCCGAATCGATTCCTTCCGGCTTCATTGCCAGCGAACCGCGCACTTTTCCGCAATTCCTTCATAGAAGCCACATCTACTCCGCCAACAATCACCCCCAGTTTTGGTTGCCACAGACGTACAGCTAAACACCCTTGAGGCACTCGTATAGCGCGTCCACCAGAGTACCTCCAACTGCCGAGTGCCACGAGTGATGGCTGCGCACGAAACAGGCGCCCACTTCGCTCACCGGATCCGCGAACGCAACCTGTCCTCCACCGCCATTGAACCCGAACGATTCATCATGAGGTCCCCAGCTGTCCAGCGCGTCTGCACGCGCCGGTTCCCGCAACTGAAATCCAAGCCCCCAGCGCTTATCTATTCCATCTGCAGGATCTACCCCCCGACCGTACTCGGCAGCGAACAACTGAACCGTGTCCTGCGTCAGCAGCCGCACTTTCCTGTCGCGGTCGGCATTGGCAAGCTCTCCATATAGCTTGGCGACTGCACGAGTCGTTCCAGTGGCATTGAACGAGGGAAACTCCATAGCCGCATACGCAGGATCATTCAGCATGACATGGTAGTAGTTCATGAACCCGTGTCCATTCACCGCGAAAGAAAGGCTCTTGAAGTACTGGGTGAGATCGTACGTCCCCGCCCTCATCGGTGGATATGGTATTACGGGCGCTACCCGATGCTGGCGTTCTACTGGAGTACCGAGATCCAGATCAAGATCCAGGGGTGCGGCTATATGCTTCTGGACAACGTGACCCACCGAAACCCCTGCGGCGCGCCTGACGATTTCGCCGACCAGCCACCCATAGGTGAGACCATGGTAACCATGGACCGTGCCGGGGCGCCACGACGGCGGCGCGGCGGCCAGCCGCTGCAGAATCTCAGCCGTCTGCTCGAATCCTTGACCGTTCGTGCCGAAGACCTCGTCATAGCGTGGGACCGTGGGGAGTCCGGCTGAATGCGACAGGACGTGCGCGACGGTGACTTCCTCCTTGCCTCCGGCTGCGAACTCCGGCCAGTACTTGGCTACAGGATGCGCGACATCGATCAGTCCTTGATCATGCAGCCACGCAACGGCCACGGCAGCGATTCCCTTGGTCATCCCGGACAATGCGCCGCGGGTATCGCGGCGCCACGGACTGGCACCCGCGTATCCTGCCCACAGATCGACCACCGGGCGGCCGCGTACAACGGCTGCGAATGCCGCTCCGCCTTCACCAAGATCGCTCAGCCGATCCGCGAACACGTCGCGTACCGCCTCGAATCCATCGGCGACTGTTCCCCGGACTTCGGCCTCACTGCCTTTCATCAGCCAACCTCTCTGTTCGCCCTTCGTTGTGATCGGAGACCCGGCAGCCGGGGAGTACCCGGTTTTCAAGAGCCGATTTTCGCAAGGAGTCGTGGCGGTTTATTCGTTCTTTGGCCAGCCGGTAGACCGGATAGTCGACAAAGCGGCCGTCGACTCGAATAGATGCGACGCCGCCTTTTTCGGCCGCTTCAAAGGCATCGACGATTCTGCGGATCCTGGCTTCCTCGTGCTGGTCCAGCCCCGCATAAGACAATTGAATTGGATCCAGCTGTTTGGGGTGCAGTGAGACCCGGCCTTGAAACCCCAGCTGACGGGATCGTGCACTATCAGTTTCGAGCCCCTGGATGTCATCCAGATTCAACCAGGCGCCGTCGATTGGTGCCGCGAACCCCGCTGCTCGCGTGGCAACGACGATTCGCGACCTCGCGTAGAGGATCTCAGCCGCGTCGGCAGTGAGATCGACTCCAAGCGCCGCGGACAGGTCAGCCGAACCGAACACGGCGGTGTACGTCCGACGCGGTGCTTGTTCCAGAATCCTCTCGCACCGGGCGAGGCCCAAAGGTGTCTCGATGGTGATCAGCATCCGGACGACACCCGTCGATAGGCCGGCGGCGCGCTCCGCAGCTGCGACGAGCGCATCGGCAGCTTGCAGCGCCTCGACGCTCTCGACTTTGGGAACCACAATTGCGTCGAGCTCGGGCATCACCACGGCCGCGATGTCGTCGTCGAACCAGGTACTTCCCACGGGGTTTACCCGCGCGGCAGCAACCGAGTCGTGACCGAAGGATGAGATGGCCATGCAAGCACGTTCACGGGCTGCCGATTTTTGGTCGACCGCGACAGCGTCCTCGAGATCGACGACGGTCATGTCCGATCCGTATGACCACGCTTTGACAGTTTTGCGTTCGTCACTTCCTGGCACAAACAGCAATGCACGCATGGCCCGCGTGTCACAAAAGGCCACCTGGCGACCTCCTAACGCTCCGATACAGCCTGATTCCGTAGTCGTGTTTTCGACATCATGCGGAAGACCAAAACACCCGCATCCATTTCACTATCGGAAGAAGCTGCACCGTTCTGTCCAGGCGGACCACAGCAGGCGGCCACAAGGAACGGTTCTCAAGTCCTTCTGCGAAGGCGAAGTAGAAGAGCCGGCCACGCCGGAGATCGCGAACTTGCGGGCGATCGAGAAATCGGCACCGTTTCCGAATGACCGTGCCTTCATGGCGGCTCCTTTGTCACGGTTCAATGACGGTTTATGCTAGATGACCTGGTTCTCCCGTAGGTGTGCAAGCTGCTGCGCGCTCATCCCGAGCCTCTTGGAATAGATCTCATGGTTGTCTTCTCCGAGGTCACGTCCGGCAAACTGGACATGACCGGGTGTCTGATTCAGGCGCGCGATCAGGTTCTGCATGAGTACCGGTCCCAGCCTGGGATGCGGCACCCGAATTATCGATTCCCGCGCGATGAACTGTGGATCGTGGACAAGCTCGTCCACGGTGTACATCGGTGCAATGGCGGCCCCTGCCCCCTCAAAAGCAGAAATCACTTCGTCAGCTGTACGCATACCGACCCAGCCTTGAATCGCCTCGTCCAATTCAGCAGCGTGCTGGACACGACCACTGTTGTCAAGAAACCACGGCTGCTGGACGAGATCATCGCGGCCAATAAGGCGCATGACTCTTTCGGCGATCGACTGAGCACTGGCGGACAGACCGAGCCAGCAGCCATCCTTGGACCGATATGCGTTGCGAGGAGCAGCGAACGGCGCCGCGTTGCCCGCCCTGTCCTGGACAATGCCGAGCTGGTCATATACCAGCGTCTGGGGACCAAGAATCCAGAACAGGGCCTCATAGATCGATAGATCGATCACCTGACCGCTGCCATGCTCCCTCGTGTCCCGCCACCAGAGCGCCATCATGGTGGCGAAGGCTCCCGCAAGCGCGGCTACGCCGTCCCCGAGAGCGAACGGCGGCAAGACGGGCGGCTTGTCCGGCCATCCGTTGATGGCTGCGAAGCCGGACATCGACTCGGCCAACGTGCCGAATCCGGGGCGCTTCGAATACGGCCCGTCTTGTCCGAAAGCCGTTGTCCGCACGATCACGAGTCGGCTGTTGATCGAATGCAGGTCGTCGGGACCCAGCCCCCATCGCTCCAGAGTCCCAGGACGGAAGTTCTCGATCAGGACGTCAGCGTCGCGAACCAGCTCGCGAATGATGTCCTGACCTTCAGACTTCGACAGGTCGAGCGTCACACACCTCTTGTTCCGTGCCGCCAGCGCCCACCAAAGCGGGACACCGTCTTTGCTCCACCCCAAGCTTCGCAGGGAGTCGCCTCGGGGATGCTCGACCTTCAGGACGTCGGCGCCATAGTCACCCAGAAGCGAGGCGACCACCGGCCCCGCGAAGAGGGTCGCGCAGTCGATGACCTTCAAGCCCGCCATAGGACCCTCTCGCTGCTCCATATCTTAATAATCTATTTTCTCTTATCTATCTGTCAAGGGGTATGCTTGTGGCCAGTGGACGTGGGGTGGCCTGCGAAGCCGGCGCCGGGCGTTCACCTACTTCGCCGAGACAGCGACGAGGAGCTACGCCGTGGCCACAGGCCCGATGACCAAGGCAGACTACGCTGCACAACAGCTGCGTGAGCGGATCTTCTCCGGTGAACTCGCGCCCGGCCAGCGGCTGCTGGTGGAACATCTCAAGGTCGAGCTGTCGATGAGCCCGACACCGATCCGTGAGGCGCTGCGCGTCCTGCAGTCCGAGGGTGTAATCGTGCACAAGGCTCACCATGGGATGGTGGTTGCCCGCCAGTCCGTGGAGGACGTCCAGGAGATCTGTGACTTGCGTGCGGTTCTCGAGCTACACGCACTTGAGCTTGCCATCCCGAAAATGGACGAGCAGACACTGACCGCTCTCGAGCAGTTACAGGCCGACTTCGCCTCAGCCAACGAGCGAGGCGAGATCACCCAAGCAATAGCCATCAATTACGACTGGCACTGGCTCATCTATCGCATGGCAGGCTCATCACGGCTCGAGGACAGCATCCAGCGCTTGTGGACCGCGTTCCCGTGGCGGGTCATCGGCACGTTCCCTGGTCGGATCAGTCAGGCGGTCGCCGAACACACGCTGATCCTCGAAGCGATCCGCGACAGGGACGTCACCGCCGCCACAAAGCATCTCCGCGACCACATCATGCTGGGAGAAGAAGGCCTACTACAGCGCCTCCGCGAGCTCGGCGACGCGGCGGCTTCGTAGGCGCCGAGTGTACTGGCCGGGTGTGGGCCGAGGGCAATCCTCAGCCTTGACAGGCCAAAACGCCTGCGGATCGCGCCCAGCGTTCAGGCTCCCACAGGACGTCCACCAGACCCACCGGCTGGGCGTCGTACCGACCTCGACGACACCGGCCATCGGGCCGGAAGAACACGGGTCCGACGTGTGCCATCTTGCAGGGTTCGCGCCGCATACGCCGGCCTGGCATGAGCGCTCGCTCGTGCACGAGATGTGCAGGCAGTAGACGGCCGCGCGCGGACCACAGCCAGCCACCCTCACTGCGCCGCACCGACCCTGAAGCGCGCCGACGACACCAAGGTCGGACAGGCACGAGCGCGACGGCAGGGCCATCTACCCAAGGCCCCCCTGCCGTCCTGCCCTGCGCGCATGGGGTAGGGCTTCCGCATTCAGATCCGCGCCGAGCCGTGGGATGGAGTGGACCCCGCAGCGGGCCTCGGCGTCGTGGAAATGGTACGTCCACGTCCGTCATCAGAAATTGATCTCGAACACCATACTGCGGCTCCAGGCGACACGAGCGCACCGGTGACTACCCACGTGATTGGCGGCCGAGCCGGTTACACGATGGTCGAGACTGCCGGTATCGTACAGTCGCGCCACGCCGCAGCGAGATCCGCACGGTCATCGGGATGAGCAATCGCGATCAAGCTTTCGGCTCGTTCGCTGACCGATAAGTTCGCCAACTCGGCGGATCCCCATTCGGTGACCACCACATCAACATCGCTGCGGGCGAGCGTCACGATGCCCCCGGACAGTCTCGGCACCACCTTTGGCACCCCCTTGGTCGTGCGCGATCGCAGTAACGTGACCGACATCCCCCCAGCTGAAGCTCTCGCGCCGCGGACAAAGTCCACATGACCGCCCACCGCGCCCACATACCTGCCCGCGTACTCGGCATTGACCTGGCCCGTGAGGTCGATCTCGACGGCAGAGTTGAAGGCGACGAAGCGAGGGATCGCCGACAACACGCTAGGGTCCAGTATCTGTCGGGACGGGCGAAAAGTGATGGGATAGTGGGCCGCTCCCTCATAGAGCCGTTGACTGCCGAACAGATTGCTGCCAGTGCTGCGCCCCCTGTCAGTAGCCTTGTTCTTGTTTGTAACCGCACCGGATTCCATTAGATCCAGGATTGCATCGGTGATCAAGCCGGTATGTATACCCAGGTCGGTGCGATCGGCAAGCCTTCGGAGGATCGCCGACGGCAGCGCACCGATACCGACTTCCAGTGTCGAACCGTCTGCGACGAAGCCGGCAGCGAGCTCCGCAATGTGATCATCCGTGACGTCAGGATCAGCAAACGTCATGTGCGCCATTGGTCGACTCGTGTAGACGATAACGTCGAGCTCGTCGGGCCGAATCGCGCGGATGCCCTCCGTAATTGGTGCGAAAGAGTTGACCTCTGCGACGACGACTCTGGCGCGCTCGATGACGTCGTGGGTGTACGAGTGATCGGCCCCGGCACTGAAGTTTCCTGCTGCATCCGGCCCCGCGAGCTGGACGAAAGCCACGTCGATCGGCAACTCACCGCTGCTGACACTCGCGCTGAAGTGACTCAGATGTACCGGGTAGGTATCCAGCACACCGGCCTTGGCCAGGCGACTGTAGTCCCCCAGCCCGCCAAGTCCTTCGAACGACAGGTGATCGCTGTTTGCCGGAACCAACGGCGAGGCAAAACTCAATGTGAGGAACACGCGCACGCCACCGAGACGGGACCGCTGCTGTACGAGCCGCTCGACGAGCGGCAGTGGCTCAGCACTTCCCTGCGTCCATATAATCCGGTCGCCTGGAAGCACCCAGCGACCCAGATCCAGCTCTTCCAAGGCTAACACCACAGGGCGCCTGGACATCTACTTTCTCCCCATGACAACAAACCGACGTCGTCCGACTTGACAATCGTCTGGCCACTATCCGCCGAATGACCGCAGTCGACCGATGACACCCGAGGATATTTCGTCAATCTCCGCAACCGAGTGCAGCTCCGGTCGATACATCACCTGGATATTCAATCGTCGCGAATACGTGTAGACGGCATATCCGGGGTGCGAAAAGGCCAGCGCATGGCTGAAGATCTGAAAATCGACGATCTCAAGCCCTTCCGCCCGAGCAAATTCGGCTACCGTTCCCATATTGGTAACCGTAGCAATGGACAAGCCCGGCCCACCAAAAGACTCCATCTCCCCCGGCGTTCGTACCGCCAACTCCCTGACCGGTTCGCCGCGAGCGATGCCCGAGTCAAGCTGATCCTTGACTTCTTTTCCAATGGCAACTGGATCATCATTTTTCCGCACCTGGACCTTGGCCACTTGGAGCCCGCCGAAATTGGTTACCTCTATAGGGCCCACCGGCGGCTCAAGGCGCTTCCTGATGTTGACAGGAGTTCGGCAAGCCATAAGGACGGAACCGTCGCCGGTCTTGATGTGATTTCGCTGCGTGACCAGCACCGTGCCGCAAAGCAGGGCGTGCACGGACGTCCCCATGGCCTGCGCAGCGTGCACCAACTGGGATGTATCCTCCTCCGACAGTGATATATACTTCTGCGAAAGAATAAAACTATCCGCCTTCACATCGTCCGGGGACCCGTCCAACTTCTTATCACTCAAGCCCAAATGCTTGGCTAGCAGCCTCGCCGGCGAGTGTGGGAGCGACCCGTTGGGCGACACCGCCACCCGGTTACCGGCCACGATCTCGGCATAAAATTCCCATAGCTCCTGAAGAAGCCTATATTTGACGGTCCCGTCCGATATCGCATGATCGGTGTGCATCGCGACGAAACCACCGGAGGTGCCACGAATGACCGTCAATTGAGCTACTGCACGTTCGAGATCCCACGATGCAGACACCTCTCGCAGGAAAGACAAGTCCTCCGCTTCATGTACGACGAACTGAGTTGTGCTATCCGGCCGAACCTCGATAAAATAGCCATCCAGGTCTTTCCCGATATATCCTGTCACGAAGGGGTGCCGGGTTGCAACACAGTCGTACGCCTTACCTAATGCGTCCTCATCAAGATGCCCGCAGTACTTTACAATCAGCGCCGTAGGCTTATTCATCAGCTGAAGCTCGATACCATCCAGATGACGCTTGAGCACCGTAATACGCCTTTCTGTGGTCGACGTCATTTCGCGCCTCAACCGAGCTGACTCTGCTCTCCGAGGCCTGCACGCGCCAACAACCGCCGAGCTCGGTCGAAAATTGGCTTACCGACAATTTTGCTATTCATTGCACCTATCGATCCATCGCCTGCAGCGGCAACAATCCTTTTCGCCCATTCAATCTCGTCCTCAGAAAGCGAAAAGGCCGCATTCACCACCGGAACCTGACGTGGATGGAGACACGATTTGCCCGTGAATCCGAGCGCAAGAGCATGACTGGAGTCGATCGACGTGGCCTCTTCGTCGGTCAGGCCCGCGGTTGCGCCGTCAATGGGTGGCACCACGCCGGCCGCGGCGGAAGCCAGAACCACCTGAGATCGGGCGTGCGCCAAAGCCGCATGGTTTCCAAGGTCGACGCCGAGCTCGGTCGAAAGGTCGGCGTTACCAAAAACCGCCCGAATCACGCCCGAAACGGCGCATACTTCGCGCGCATTAAAGATTCCGAGAGCGGTTTCCAATATTACCAACACACGTGGGTCGGAACCCAGGCCATCCACGACGCCCGCGACGTTCTCGGCCCGTTCAGCCTTGGGTAACATCACCGGGCAGCGACCGTTGATCATCGCTAAATCATCGTTATGCCATGGTGAACCGGTACCGTTGATCCTGACAACCCCGGTGCCATCCGCCGCAAGCCATCGATCGATGTTCTCACGTGCCAAAGATTTGCGGTCGGGTCCAACGGAATCTTCCAGATCCAGCACAACATAATCAGCACCACTTGTCTTCGCCTTCATGAATCGATCAGGCCGGTGCCCAGGGACGAACAACCATGAGCGCGCCTTCGTCAGCGAGTTCCAATAGTCGATTTTCAACACCTCAACCAATCATCGAGAAGGGAGCAACAACGGACCTCCGGTCGACGACGCCGACCATCCGGTTTTCAGCGATCTGATCAGCTGCGAGAGATGGGTTGATCCCGTTCATCTCAGCGAACTGCAGTACCTCGCGAGTGGTGTTGTATATTCTCATGGTGCGATGTTTCGCCCGCTCGAATCGAAAGCCGCTAAGCTCGTCAGCGACCTGAATGACACCACCGGCGTTGACTACATAATCCGGCGCGTACAGGATTCCTCGACGCGCCAGTTCCTCCTCAAGACCCGGACTCGCAAGTTGATTGTTCGCTGCACCACATATAATCGACGACTTGATCACCTTGACGGTCTCGTCATTTATCGCACCACCAAGTGCGCACGGTGCGTAAATGTCGATATCAGAGCGGATCAAAGAGTCGGTGTCGTCAACTATTTCGACCGCGGGATATGTTCGCCGGATTCGGTCGACAGCCTGCGGATCAATATCGCAGACGACAACCGAGGCGCCCTTCTGAATCAGCAGGCCGACGAGTAGATGACCGACCTTGCCCGCGCCCGCAACGCCCACTCGTCGGTTACGTATCGATCGCACCGTCCACATGTGCTCGGCACAGGCCAGCATGCCCCGGTACACGCCGACGGCGGTCAAGATCGATGAGTCACCGGCTCCACCGTCGCTGCGTGAACGACCCGTGACATACGAGCAGCTACGAGCGACGACATCCATGTCGTGGACAGTGGTCCCGACATCGCACGCCGTGACGTAGCGACCCCGCATGGACTCGACGAAACGTCCGTAGGACTCCAGGAGCGGTTCAGTCTTTGTCATCGACGGATCGCCGACGATCACCGCCTTGCCGCCTCCGAGACTTAAACCCGCCATTGCGTTCTTGTACGCCATACCCTTCGACAGATTCAGAACGTCCCGGATGGCGTCCTCCGTCGACCTGTACGGGTAAAATCTCACCCCTCCCAGAGCGGGTCCGAGCGCCGTTGAATAGATGGCGATGATTGCTTGCAAGCCGGTTTCTCGATCACTTCCGAACACCACAAGCTCATGATCCGAACCGACTTCGAATATGTCGAGCACACTACCTCCCAGCGATTGACATGACGCCGCTGACGGACATGAATCCCTCAAAGGAGCGGAAACAACGCCTATACTTCGCCGACCGAACGCCGCACCCGGGACGTCTCACGACGTCGTCCCACGATGCTTGACCGTGGTCACGAGTGCGACAAGTGACAGCAGAGCGAAGGCCGCCATCGCCAACCCCATCGAGACCGGTGTGTTGACTCCTCCAAGCCCTCCGGCCGCAGCGGCCGCGCCGGCTATCACCAACTGCACAACGGCGAGAAGGGAAGCGGCTGCACCGGCGTGACGCTGGTGATCGGACATTGCCAACGAGGTCGCATTGGGCATCACTACTCCCATACTTCCCGATACGACGAAGAGCGGAATCAGCAATATCGGGAGGGGAAGGCCCAGAGATCCGACAATCAATACGCCGATCGCGCCGGCTGCGGAGACGACGACGCCTGACGCGAGCAGACGTCGCTCCGTTATCTTGCCGACGAGGTATCTGTTCACCTGCCCTATAAGCACGATTGCCAACCCGTTCACGGCGTAGACCATGCTGTATTGAGATGGTGTCAAACCGTAGAACCTTTGCATCACGAACGGTGACGCTGAAATGTATATGAACAAGATTCCGAATACCACCCCAAAGATCGAACTGTAGCAGAGGAAGTTCCTGTTAGCGAGCAGTTTCGCGTAAGTGCGCGCCATCTCCGAGAGGTGCGTCGGGGTACGGCGCTCTCTATCAAGTGACTCGGGAAGCGCCACGACGACTACGAAGGTCAGAACTGTCGCGAGCGCAGCAAGCACAACGAAGACGACTCTCCACGAACTCAGACGGACGATCTCGCTTCCCATTACCGGAGCAATAACGGGTGCGCCACCGTGGACGACCATCAGCGAGGAGAAGACGCGAGCACCTGCAGTACCGGCGAAAAGGTCACGTGCAGCTGCCCTCGCCGTTACGATACCGGCCGACGCTCCGAAGGCCTGCAGGACGCGGGCGACAATCAGTACCGATGCCGACGGACTAAGGGCACAAATCGCCGAGCCCGCGACGTACACGGTGAGGCCACCGATCAACGGTATCCGCCGGCCGACCGAATCCGACAACGGGCCGACCACGAGGATACCGACCGCGAGTCCCACAATGTACGACGTCAGGGACATCTGCATCGTCGCGTCGGTTGCGGACAGGTCGCGTGCCATCATGGGTAACGCCGGTAGATACATATCGATTGATAGCGGACCGACGGCGGCAAGCCCACACAGTATGACGACGTAACGGGAATTGATGCGCTTCCGATTCGCGGCCGGGTGGGTGACGTCCAAATTCATTCGATCTCCCTTAGTCTCCTGGACCGCGTCGGGAATGCGTCATTTGGCTCCATTCGAGTGCCTTGCCGACCTTCTTCGGCGATGCCTCGAAGCATTGGTACCCGGCGCATTGAAGCTGGCAAACGAGGCGGACACAGGCCCATACCGACACCGGCAACACAGTTCCAAGTAGGTAGCGCCGATCCGCGGGATCTCCCGCCAGGATGTCCCGGATTGCGGGACTCCGCAGTACGATGCCGTCCTCGGAGACAGAAACAACGTCCTAGGATGTTCTCCTTCCCCTCACGATGGCCCCGGCTCGTGGTCGCACCATGCACCTGTTATATGCAACATTACCGGCGCATTGCGTGAGCCGATGCTCATATCGCGACTGGTCCTGGCCGTTCTCCGACATGTCCCGATGACCTCTCAATGTCATCGTTCAGGAGGCGCTTTGACGATCTGTTCTTCGTCGACGCCTGTTGCCCCAATCCCCGTTCATGATCTTGTTCTGTCCCGTCCGGGACGTCGGCCAGTTTGCGGTGTGTGGATCAGTGAGCTCTGGTCCAGGAGTCGTATGAGGCGACGTGAAGTGCTCGGGAGGGCGTCGATCAGTGACCACACCCGTTCGGCATGGCACGATGTCGGTTCCGGCCGCCGGCCTATCGCGGCGACTCGGCTCAGGGATAGCGGTGGGCTGTCCACTCCCGCCGCTATCCCTGCACGATGCGCCACGAAGATGAGCGCCGAGGTGCGGCGTGTCCGTCGGGTTGTCCATCCGCAACGCAAATCAGGGGCCGGTCGACGCGCGGTAGCGGCTGTGGTCGCGGCCAGCGCAACAGGCAGGCGAAGCAATCAACGCCGAACTCGGAGGTGGGGCGCCGTTGTGCCTCTCTTCGGCCCGCTTGGTCGTAGTTGGGGGCGGCAGCCGCGAGCCACACGTGGCGGTCGACGCGCTTGGGGCAGAAGAATCGGACGGGATGTAAACCGCTGGCTACACCAGGGCAAGCACGAGGGTGCGCGTCGGATTTCCCGCCGCCTCGGCGACGACTTGGTTGCTCGTGCTTGAAGGTTTCAGTGGGTGACGAGGAGGGACGATGTCGGCGGCGGGCTCGGACGTGACGCGTTCTCGCCGAGCCTGGTCGTGACGTGCGACGAATGTCTCGCCCACACGGGGTGTGTGCGGGGTGGCGATCGCGTGACGTTGCGGCGTCCAGCGGCACGAACGCCAGGCGGCGGGACCGAGGACACACTCCACGCGCGGATGAGATCCGGACAGTCATTACAAGCGACCGCCGACGCTCAACAGGTACGTACAAGTTATTGACAAGGCTGACCTCAGCGCTTTAGATGGACGAAAGGGTGCCGTCGTGGGCCCTGACGCGGGTTCGGAGGCAGACGATGGGGTCACGGCCGCTGCGGTATGACACGGTGGATACCGGGACGTCAGGTCCCATGTCCGCCAACCTGCGTGTTTGGGACTTTGTAGGAGCGCACACGTCGTCGCCCCGGTGCTCCTGTACCTTTGGCGTCGGTGAGTCTGCGAGCCGTCCGAGGGAGTCTCCGCCGGCCGATGTGCGATCAGGCTATGAATCCGCTCGCGCATTCGGCTGTCGGCACACTGTCACACGCTGGCGCCATGTCTCCCGTAGATTCCGAAAACCTGGGTGACCGGGCGATGGCACCCACTACCCGCCGACCGCTCCGGATTTGTCAGAACTGCGGATCTTGGATTCGGCAAGGTCGATCATCCGGGGCGCGCGACTTCCGCAAGCAGATCAGGTCCGTAGGGCTGTCGGTTCGCCCCGGCTCCGACTATTGACCGTTTCAAGATCGCCGCGCGAGCGCCATAGGACACGGGACTGCCAGGCTCCATTCACACCGCGAGATCGGGTGGTGGCCTGGTTGGTTACGACATGTGTCCGTTGAGGCAGCGGTCCGCTGTGTCGGAAACGAAGGCACTGCACAGCGCTACGCGAAATGCGTGTGAGGAGCCGCGCACACGTTCAAACGTGCGCCGAGTCCTTCCCACGAAGGGTCAATTCACTTAGCCGGCACCGGAGCCTGCGCGGCGCACCGGTTGAATACACTGTTCAGCCTGATTTGGTCGAACGTCCTCGTCTACTGCAATACCGCAGAGTGAACGATCGGATAGCACATATGACTGAGAGAATCCGGGTCGGTGTCATCGGAGGAGGTAACATCTCCCGACGGCTCCACCTGCCGACATGGATGAGCAGACCAGACGTGACCGTCGTCGCAGTGGCCGACCCGTCGCCGGCCGCACTCGAGTCAGCGCGCACCATCGCGGCAATCGACCCGTCACACGCGTACCGCGACCCTTATGCACTCGTCGACCGCGACGACGTCGACGTCGTCGATGTCTGCACACCACCGGCGTTCCGAAGTGATTTGATCTGCGCCGCCGCGTCACGCGGCAAACACGTGTTCGCGGAGAAGCCCCTCGCAACGAATCCTTCGGATGCCGCTGCAGCCGTAGAGGCGGCGGAACGCTCAGGCATCACCTTTGCGATGGGTCACAACTATCTGGTCCTCGACGAGATACGCGCCGCACTGGAGGTCATTCGTTCCGGCGAGATCGGCATTGTCCGCACGGCGACCGTGAACTACCTCGGCGTCGAGTACGTCCCCGGCCTCGCCGGTGACTGGAGGCGGAACCCTGCGTTCTCCGGAGGCGGCGTCCTCATGGACATCGTCCATGCCGTCTACCTCGTGGAAGCTTTTCTGGGCGAGCCGATCGTGCGTGCATCGGCGTTCGTGGACAGCTCGGATTCGCAGTCTCACGTCGAAGATCTTGCCTTGTGTCGCTTCGAGACCGCGACCAAGGCCGGCCTGGTCAACGTGGGCTGGGGTTATGGGGATGGGCGTATCGATGTCGCCGGAACAAAGGGCCGCGTGTCCATCCGCTACCGAGACGGCGGCACCGCACCGTGGGCACCGCTGGAGGCTGTCACAGTCACTACCGCGTGCGGCTCAACGCGGACGGTGCTCGGTCCAGAGGAACCACGTCCGGAGATCTACGATGAATTTCCCCCCATCAGCAAGACCTTCCCACGGCTGATTGCCGACTTCCTCGACGCCGTCCGTTCCAAGCGGCCGCCGCTGGCCAGCGGCGTCGATGGGCTGCGGGTACTGGAAGCGACCGTCGGCGCCTATGCATCCGCCGCCACGAGCCAGTCGGTCTGCATCCCGCTTGACCGCGCAGGGCCACTATTCCTTCGCGGCACCGTCGGAGTGCCGGAACTCGGTCGGCCCGCTTGGTCCCCATTGGAACGGCTTCCGCTCTTCAGATCACCTGACGAAGTATGACCCACGATGTTCGTTTTCCCTGCGCTTACTCATAAGCTGCATGATCCTCCCTGAGCGGGCCGACCCCCAGTCGTATGCGGACCGCCTTGCAACGCCGAGGGAACAACTATGAAGATTGGTCTGATCACCGACTCTGTGAGCCACCTATCTTTCGAGGAGGCTCTTGATCTCGCCAAGGCACATGGTCTGAGTTCAGTCGAGGTAGCGACCGGAAACTGGTCGCAGAGCCCACATGCCGACCTCCCCGCACTCGTGGCATCTGCTGAGGCGCGCGCCGAGTTCGCAGGAAGGATCGGTGACCGCGGCTTGACTCTCAGCGCCTTGAACGCTAATGGTAATCAGCTTCATCCCGCGTCGGGTCGAGCGCACGACAAGGTGATCCGCGATACGATCACGGTCGCAAGTGCGCTCGGTGTGTCGACTGTGGTGATGATGTCGGGACTGCCAGGCGCCCGTGGCGACTCCACTCCGAATTGGATCACAACCGCCTGGCCGCCGGAGAACATGGACATCCTCGCGTATCAATGGAACGACGTCGCGATTCCGTACTGGAAGCGACTTGCTGCTTTCGCGCGGGACAAGGGCGTGCGCTTGGCTGTCGAACCCTGCGGAGGGCAACTGGTGCACAGCACGTCCACTATGCTCCGGCTCATCGAGAATGTAGGCGAGGACGTCGTCGGCGCCAACATCGACCCGTCTCACCTTATGTGGATGGGCGCAGACATTCCAACCGTGATCAGGTCGCTCGGCAGTGCCATCTTTCACGTTCACGCCAAGGACGTTCGAGTGAACAAGCCGGAAGCCTGCCGCAATGGGCTCTTGGACACGACCCCGCTCACGGACCCGCGATCTCGCGCATGGAACTACGTGACGCTGGGTCTCGGCCATCCTGCAGGGTCGACGTTCTGGGCCGACTTCGTCTACACCCTTCGATCGGTCGGATTTGACGGCACGGTCAGCATTGAGCACGAGGACGCCCTCGTCAACTCAGTGGAGGGTGTCGGGCGGGCCGCGACTCTGTTGAAGGAGGTCGCTCTCGTCAGGGCTCCGGACTGGACGCCGGCGAAGATTTGATCGCACCAAGGCAAGGAATGGTCACGGTGACAACGAGGCCGACAACGGAATGGATCGCCGACAACACCGTCCGAGCCTCTCGTGCAAGGCCGCGGCGTCTTCACGGGACATCCACTCGTGCTTTACTTGTACGTACAAGGTGCTATCTTGGTTGCATGCCTCGTAGTCGTTCCGCATCGGTGGGTCCCTCATTGCCACCCCTGAAACTGGATGAGTCGGACCCGGCTCCGCGGTACGTTCGCGTTGCCCGACACATCGAGAAGGCTGTGACGGAGGGTAAACTCAGACCCGGCGATCGGCTCGATGGGGAACTCGGCCTGGCCGAGCGGCTGGGGATATCGCGTCAGACTCTGCGCAAGGCGGTCGAGGACCTTGTCGCTCGAGGGATTCTGGTACGCAAACACGGAGTCGGTACCCAAGTCGCGCCGAGCCCAGCGGAGGGTCGGCCGTTCGGGGTAAGCAGCCTTTACGACGAGCTCGTGCTGGCTGGTAGGCACCCTGAAACCGAAGTTCGGATCTTGGAAACTCAATTCGCGTCTCCCGAGGTCGCGGCCGCGCTTGAACTAACGCCGGGGGACGAGGTGGTCCACCTCGAGCGTATTCGCTTCGCGTCTGCCACTGCGTTGGCCATCATGCGGAACTGGCTGCCCGCGGGGTTTATTGATCTCCAAGAGGCCGACCTACAGAAGCGGGGCCTGTATGAGATCTTGCGGGAGGCAGGCGTGGACATGCGAATCGCACATCAAAGCATCGGCGCCGAGTCCGCCACCGACGAGGCGGCCGCGCTACTCGACGTGCCAAAAGGCGCGGCGCTGCTGTCGATGCACACCCTCACATATGCGGATCTCGGACGACCGATCGAACTCGGGCAACACTCCTACCGCTCGGACAATTTCCGCTTCCAGATCACAAATGTGAAGCGGTAAGGACTCGGGCATACGCACGGTTATATGGAGGACCAGCAGATGTCGGTGACCGACCCGCGCTTGGCGTTGTTCGCAGATCGAGCAGCACGTGTCGCCCAGGCAAAGCTGGCGAGGCGACGACCGCAGACCCCGTACGGACCGCACGGCAGGATGTTCGTTATCGCTGCTGATCATCCGGCCCGCGGCGCGCTGGCGACCGGTGGCGATCCGCTAGCGCTGGGTGACCGGCGTGAGCTGCTTGCCCGGTTGTGTCAGGCCCTGAAGCGGCCTGAGGTCAATGGTGTGCTCGGCACAGCTGATCTCCTAGAGGAGCTTCTCCTACTCGGCGCGCTCGATGGCAAGACGGTCTTCGGGTCGATGAATCGAGGCGGTATCAGCGGTTCGGTATTCGAGATCGACGACCGCTTCACCGCCTACAGCGCGCCGCAGCTGGCCGCCTCAGGCTTCGACGGTGGCAAGATGTTACTGAAAATCGACCTTTCGAACCCGGCAACTGTGCGGTCGCTCGAGGCGTGCTCGCGAGCGGTCGACGAGCTCGCCGCGCACAGCCTCATGGCGATTGTCGAACCATTCATGTCCCAGCAGGTCGATGGCCGGGTGGTGAATGATTTGTCAACTGCGGCCATGATCAAAGCGATCGGAATCGCCGCGGCGCTCGGATCGACCTCGGCATACACATGGCTGAAGGTTCCCGTCGTCCCCGACATGGAACGTGTCCTCGCCGCGTCGACACTGCCCGCGTTGATACTCGGCGGCGAAGTCGACCCCGATCAGGATGCGACGTTCCAGCACTGGGCTGACACCTTGGCGCTACCCACCACATGTGGCCTTGTCGTAGGGAGGACCCTCCTCTTTCCGCCGGATGGAGATGTGGACAGCGCTCTCGATTCAGCTATCGCCCTGCTTTAAGCGGGCGTCGGACTCGAAATGCACTCCAGCCCCGAGCCCCACAGCAGAAAGGGTTTGTCGGACATGTCAACCATCAGGCTGACCGCAGGTCAGGCACTCATCCGCTACCTCATCGCACAGAGCGTCGAGCGCGATGGAAGGGTCCACAAGTTTTTCCCCGGAATCTGGGGGATTTTCGGTCATGGCAACGTGGGCGGGCTGGCGCAGGCAATCCAGCAGTACGAGGACGAGTTTCCTTATCACATGGCCCGTAACGAGCAGGGCATGGTTCATGCCGCAGTCGCGTACACCAAGCTGCGCAACCGACTACAGGCCTACGCGTGCCTGTCTTCGATCGGGCCGGGCGCAACCAACATGGTGACCGGTGCAGCAACGGCGACCGTGAATCGACTCCCCGTGTTGATCCTGGCGGGCGACTCTTTCGCTGAGCGGGTTCAAGCGCCTGTGCTCCAGCAGATCGAGAGCGAGCACTCACCGGAGACCACCGCCAATGACAGCTTCCGGCCGGTCGTCCGTTATTGGGACCGCATCAATCGGCCCGAGCAGCTGATCACGGGACTACCCGAGACGCTGCGCACACTGACCTCACCGGCCGACACAGGGGCAGCATTCATCAGCATGCCCCAGGACGTAGGCACTTTCGCGTACGACTTCCCGCATGAGATGTTTCTGCCGCGTACCTGGCACATCGCACGCAACCGGCCGGACACGAGCGCCCTTGAACGCGCAGCGGCAGTCATCCGCCAGGCGCGCCGCCCGCTGATCCTGTGCGGCGGCGGCACCCGGTACAGCGAGGCCGAAGGCGCTGTGCGGCGGTTCGCCGAGAAGACCGGTATCCCAGTGGCCGAGACCCACGCCGGCAAGGGCACTCTTCACTACGAGCATCCGCTCAGTCTTGGCGGCGCCGGCGTCGCCGGCTCGAAGGGTGCCAACGAGATGGCGCAGGCCGCTGACCTGGTCATTGGCATCGGGACCCGCTACACCGATTTCGCCACCGCCTCGAAGACCGCGTTCCAGAACCCGGACGTCACGTTCGTCAACATCAACGTCTTCGAGATGGACTCTCACAAGCACGGCGGAGTCGCCCTGACCGGTGACGCCCGAGCGGTCATCGAGGAGCTCCTTGAGGCCGTCGGTGACTATGACACCGGTCCTGAGTATCGGGCCGAGGCCAAGGCCCACCAGGAGTGGTGGCGAGCCGAGGTCGACCGGCTGTACGGGACCACCGGCGGCGCGCTTCCCACACAGGCAGCCCTCATCGGCGCCGTTGTCAAGTCCAGTCACCCTACCGATGTCGTGGTGACCTCAGCGGGGAGCCTACCCGGCGACCTTCTCAAACTGTGGCGCTCACGTGACTCGCTCAGCTATCAGGTCGAATACGGATACTCGGTGATGGGCTACGAGATCGCCGGCGGTCTCGGCGCCAAACTAGCCGACCCGACTCGTGAAGTCCTCGTAATGTGCGGGGACGCCTCGTTCCTGATGATGAACTCCGAGCTGGCCACGGTAGTACAAGAGAGACTCAAGATCATCCTGGTCGTGGTCGACAACCACGGCTATTCCAGCGTGGGCAATGTTTCCGAGCAGGTCGGCTGTGAGGGCTTCGGCTGTCACTACCGGTTGCGGGGAACGGACAGCAAATACTCAGGCGAGCTCCAGCATCACGACCTTGGCAAGATCTGCGAGGGTCTTGGCGCGCGCGTCCTCAATGTATTCACGCTCGACGAGTTCGAGAAGGCGCTGATCGACGCGCGTGGCTGTGCCGAGACTACCGCCATCGTGGTCGAGACCGATTGGCACGAACGGGTTCCAGGTTATGCGACCTGCTGGTGGGACATGGCGACTGCGGAGGCGTCAGAGATGCCCGCTGTCCAAATGGCGCGCGAAGACTACATCAAAAACAAGGTGCAGCAACGCTGGCTTAGCACGCTCGGGACGAACAGGGCCGAGGACGACGATGAACGGTGACGACCCGCGGACCACGAACCACGCTCCGCCCCGTCTCCTCACGATCGGCCGCGTCAACCTCGACTTGTTCGTCACCGAGCCCGGTATGCCGACCGCGAATGCGACACCGTTCCGGGCATGCGTTGGCGGTAGCCCGACGAACATCGCTATTGTCGCGCAACGGCTCGGGGTGCCCTCCGCAGTGCTTTCCTCGGTCGGCGCGGACTTCGCCGGCGAGCTCCTGCGTCGCCAGCTCACCGCAACCGGGGTACGCACCGACTGGGTGCTCACCGGCATAGGCGCCACGTCGCTGGCCCTGCTCGCCACAATGGATGCGGATCAGATTGTACGGCAGTTCTACCGGCACGATCCCGCCGATTCGCACGTCAAGCGGTCCGTAATCCCAGATCTGCCTTGGGACTCGCTCGAAGCGCTCGTAATCTCGGCCGACGCGGTCGCCCGCGGTGAGATGGTCGAGACAGTACGGGCCGCCGTCGAGGAGGCGGCCCGGCAGGCGATCCCCGTGTGGTGGGACCTCGACCTACGCCCCAGCACCTGGCCGGATCTAGCCGAGTACGCCCAGGTCGTCGGCGAGGCCGTCGAAGACGGGTCAGTGATCATCGGTACGGAGGACGAGTTCGCGGCGCTCTTCAAGCTCGCCGACGACGACATCTCGGGCGTGGAGAAGGCGCTCGCCAAGGCCGCCTTCCCGCACGTCGTGCTCAAGCGTGGCGCAGAGGGCGCCACTCTCCTCGTGGAAGGGCGCGAGCAAGCCTCTGCGCCGGCTGAGACCGTCGACCCCGTCTGCACCGTTGGCGGTGGCGACGCGACCGCAGGCTCGCTTCTCGCTGCCAGGCTCTCAGGCATCGACTGGGAACGCTCCTTGCGGCTGGCGATGCGCGTCGCCGGCTGGACCGTGCAGCAGCCCTACTGCTCGACGGGCTTTCCGGCCCTCCGTGACCTTGGGCTGTCAGCACTCGACCCCTGCCAAGTGGATGGGATCATGTCATGACCAACCTGGTCGCCGCTCTCACGGCGGACACCACCGGCTGGAAGTACCTCGGAGTCGAAGTCCTGTCCCTCACCGTCGGCGAGCGGCTCGAGCTTGACAGTGCCGACTGCGAGACCGCGGTGGTGCTCGTCGAAGGGACGATCGAGGTTCATGGTGCCGGGCTGGACGCCCGAATCAGTCGCGGCAGCGTCTTCTCCGAGATGGCGGAAGTCGCTTACGTCCCTCCCCACCAGCAAGTGATCGTCACCGCGCTGGTCGAGTCCGAAGTCGCGGTCGGGACCGCCCCTGCGGACGGCCGTTACCCGGCACGGATCGTGCATTGTCACGAGATGGCGAGCGTCGTTCGCGGGGGCGGGCCTGCAGTCCGGCAGGTCACTTCGCCGCTCGCCGATCCGATCCCGGCGGAAGGGCTGATTGTTTACGAGGCCTGGGTCCCGCGGGGTGGCTACGCGGGCTGGCCGCCCCACCGCCACGACGGCGTCGACGGCTCGCCGTACCTCGAGGAGAGCTACTACTACCGATTCGACCGATCCGTCGGCTTCGGATGGCATCGCAACTTTGCCGCCGAATTGGAGCTGGACGACTCCTTTCCCATCAGGAACCGGTCACTCGTCCCAGTAACCGCGGGCTACCATCTCTGCACGGCCGGCCCGGCGGCGAACATGTGGATCCTGAACTTTCTTGCCGGAGCACCCGCTGATCGCGCACGGCCCCCCTGCTTCGACCCGGCGGAGACCTGGATCAACGACGACTGGGGCCGGGGCCTTGTCAAGCTTCCGGTAGTCGACCCGGCCCGAAAGGACGGCTGACTGCCCAGGTGAGCCCCCGGATCCGTGCGCGATCGACTCCTGCGGCGGGCTGATCGACCACCGCTTTACGTAGAAGGCGAGATGTCCAGAATGACCAAGGTCCTAACTCACTTTGTATCCGGACAACGTGTACCGGGGCTGAGCGGTCGGTTATCCGATGTCTTCGATCCCAACACGGGGAAGGTTCAGGCGCAGGTCCCGCTGGCCTCCAAGGACGAGGTCGATCGAGCCGTCGCGGACGCTGCCGCAGCCCAAAGGGAGTGGGCGAGGTGCAACCCACAGCGGAGGGCTCGTGTGCTGCTGAGGTTCATTCACTTGGTCAACGAAGAGCTGGACTTGCTGGCCGCACTACTGGCCGGCGAGCACGGCAAGACCCTCCCCGACGCACGTGGGGACCTCCAGCGTGGCCTGGAGGTCATCGAATTCGCCGCTGGAGCCCCACACCTGCTCAAAGGCGAATACTCCACCGACGCAGGCCCCGGTATCGACGTGTACTCGATGCGGCAGCCGCTCGGTGTCGTCGCGGCGATCACTCCGTTCAACTTCCCGGCCATGATTCCGCTGTGGAAGGCCGGCCCGGCCCTGGCCTGCGGCAACACCGTGGTGCTCAAGCCCAGTGAGCGTGCCCCCTCGGTACCTCTGCGTCTGGCTGAGCTATTCGTGGAAGCCGGGCTACCACCAGGGGTGTTCAACGTCGTGAATGGCGACAAGGAAGCCGTGGACGCGCTCCTGCACCACCCCGACATCCAGGCAGTCGGGTTCGTCGGATCGACCCCTATCGCGGAGTACGTCTACACCACCGCGACGTCGAATCGCAAGCGTGCACAGTGTTTCGGTGGGGCGAAGAACCACGCGATCGTGTTGCCTGACGCCGATCTGGACAGTACCGCAGACGCCCTGATCGGTGCCGCATTCGGCTCCGCCGGTGAGCGATGCATGGCGATCTCGGTGGCGGTTCCGGTAGGGGAAAAGACCGCGGACCTACTCGTCGAGAAGCTTGCAGCGAAGACCCGCAACCTCAAGATCGGTGTCTCGACCGACGACTCTGCCGACCTCGGCCCGCTGGTCACCGCCGTCGCCCGGGCAAAGGTTTGCGATCACATCCAGCGCGGCATCGCTGAAGGCGCCGAACTGGTCGTCGATGGCCGCACGTTCTCCCTGCCCGGGCATGAAGGAGGGTTCTTTCTCGGCGGTTCGCTGTTCGACAGGGTCACCCCACAGATGTCCCTATACCGCGACGAAATCTTCGGACCGGTGCTCATTGTGGTCCGCGCCGCCGACTACGAAGAAGCTCTAAGGCTACCGTCCGAGCACGAGTACGGCAACGGCGTCGCGATCTTCACACGCGACGGCGACGCCGCCCGCGACTTCGCCGCCCGAGTGAACACCGGCATGGTCGGCATCAACGTGCCTATCCCGGTGCCGATCGCCTACTTCACCTTCGGAGGCTGGAAAGCCTCCGCCTTCGGCGACCTCAACCAGCACGGTCCCGACGCCTTCCGCTTCTACACCAAGACCAAGACCGTCACCTCCCGGTGGCCCAGCGGCATCAAGAACGAGGCGGCATTCGTCATCCCGACGATGTCCTGACCGCACCGACGAATTTCCGAGCGGACATGGTGGGACGTCGCATCGGCCTGACGGCATGTCCTGAGCCTTACGCTGGCACTAGCACGTCTCGAGTTCGGCGGCCGCTACGCTTGGGGACGACCGAGACGATCCACCAGACGGCAAGTCCACAGGTTCGCGAGGAAGTAAACTGGCATGACGCGATCCCCACAGTCGTACAAGACTGAGCTCAAGGACCTCGAGCGGGCGCTCGAGCAGGCGCTTGAGGTCGTTCGCGGCACACCTAGGGAAGGACTCGGCGCACCACGATGGCTTGAGACTGCCGCGGAGCTCGGCGAACGGCTGGCCGATGCCAGGGAGGTTTCCGGGCGGATCCGCCAGCAACTGATCGGGTCTGCTCGTACCGCTCTGCTGGCCTACCTCCGGACCCGAACAGGGGCACCTGTGTCAGCGAGCGCTCTGGAAGGTGTCGCCGCAATCCAGGCTTGGCCCCGCCGCATCCGGGAGCTTCGCGATCCTTTCGGGTGGCAAGTAGAGAGCGGAGCCTGGTCACGTGAGATGGGGAAAGGCCAGTATCGGTTGGTCGCGGACCACCTTGGCGAGAGCGTGGTCGATGACAATCAGGTCCTCGAAGCGGTCAACGGCAAGACCTCGAAAGAGCGGGTGCTGGAGTATCTGCTACACCTGAGCCCGTGGCCCGCGAACCCTAGGCACCTCGAACGCGTGGCCGGCGTTCCCACGTGGCGCCAGGACATTCGTGAACTTGTCGACGAAGGATGGCTGATCCGCTCCCACGACGAGGATCCCGAGCTCCAGCCTGGCTACTACCGGCTCGCAAAACTCGAAGACTAGGAGCTCGACGGATCATCACTGTGGCACACCTTGCCGTCGTCAGGTGTGGGCCTTGATCCTCTGTGCGGCTTCTTCGAGGCTCAAGATATCTAACGACACCGACAAAATCAGAACGTCAGTCGATAGGCGCGCCTGATGCCACCAGGGCTTGCCTCGCGGTCACTACAGATCAGCTCATCGATGCGTAGAAGCCGACATCGGCGTCCTGCGGCGTCCCGGTAAGAAGCGCGCGATCGAGCAGTGTGTTGAACTCCTCGCAACTTGTCTCAGGGAGGAGGACACAGGCGTGACATGCGGCGTAGTTGAGATTGTCCACGCCGGATGGTGGAGACTCAATGCACAGCGGGTCCGCCGAACACCAGGAGATTCGGTCCAAGGCACGGTGTAGCGAGGTGCTGAGGTCACCGGACTCCACTTGGGCGACGATGCCGCCGAGACTGCCGGCCGAGTCGCTGGTGGCGGTGTAGATCAGGACGCCGGCCATCTCGTCGGAGACGTAGAGGCGTTCGCGGAGACTCGCTGCGGGGTAGCCGCAGTCCAGGCTCCACTGGTTGATGATTGCGTGGGCGAGTGTGTGGATGAGCATGAACCTTGCGGTGATCTCTCGGTCAGGCACGCGGCCCAGAGCGGTGAATCGCCTTCCGTAGAACCTGTCGATCTTCGAAACTCGTCGTATGACGCGGTCTTGGAGTTCCCACTCGGTCAGGCGCTTCTGATCGAGCCGGAGGAAGACACCCTCGCCGATCACCTCCATGGCCGGAAGCCAATCGGGGCGCGCATCCTCCGTATGGAGGGTCGAGCCGGCGACAGTGGCGCCCGATGCCGGACCTGGGGGTTCCAAGCGGGCGAACCCCTTGAGCACCCGGACCTCCCGGAGCCGCTTCACCCGCATGACCTGGGCGATCGCGAGAGCCGGGTCGACCTCCTGCTCGGGCGCCGGCACGCACACGAATTCCTGCTTGCTCGATCGCTCGTCGGTCGTGCTGGCCAGGGCCTTGTACTCGTCGGTCTTGAGCTCGGCCTCCGATTCCTCGTCGAGGCCGCGCTCGATCAGTCGCCGCTTGATCACTGCTTGCACAACCTCATCGCGGGAGTATGGGGTTCCCCTGGTGATCTTGGCAGCGTCGACCACTTCCCGGAGGGTGGTCTCGTTCTCGAGGTTACCGAGAGTGACCCAGTGTTTGGCGATGAGCTTCTGGACACCCTCGGACCACGGCGGTATCGAGATCGCAGAGACGACCTCGGAGAACCAGATTCCTGACGCACCTCTTTGCATGGCGCGCGGCACGAGGTCGCATTCTTCTCGCGCGGCGTCCCCGAGCCACGGACGTTTGCCAGTGCAGTGCGTAACCCCCTTCAACGCCATCTTGCCCAGGGCGCCTTCCATCGACGCCCGTTCGCCACAGCTGCAGGAGATGACGATGCTTCGTAACGCAGCGCTGCGCCCTGTCGCCTCGACCTTCATGTCGTGGCGCCCGTCACGGTCTACGGACTTCCCATGGTGAAGCCACCGGAAGTAGGGAAAGTCATCGATGTGGCCGTTCGTACAACACATCACGAAACGCGACGGCACGAGCTCCCGCTCGCACTGTCGGCACTTGGCCGGGCTCCCCTTCACACCGAAGGCTTTTGCTGTAGCCAGGCGATCGCATTTTGGACAGGACTGATAGAGCGGGAACCTGACGACGGGAACATCCCCGCGGCTGTCACTGTCGGACGAAGGTGGCAGTCGAAACCCATCGACCCGAAGCTGGCGCTGCAACCTGGGTTCGTTCAGCAGCCTTTCGTCACCGCGCAGATCGGGCCAACGGTCGATGCCTGCGATCATAAACGACTCACTGCCCACCGCGACGATGGAGCCCACGCCATAGGTGGTGATCAGTTGGGCCCGCCGTACCCCGCCGATCGGGCGACCTGTACTCACGCAGTCCTCCAGTCCAGGTATAGCTTGGATTCCACGTCCACATCACGGAGACTGCGCAACGTGGGGAAGGTTTCGGCGATGGCATCGTCGGTGTCGTCGTACCGACCCGCGTCCATGAGGAGTCCCCGGCCTGGACTTCGTCGATCCTGGTAAACCAGGTCGGGCTCCTCATCGGCACGACTCAGCCACTGATCGATGATCTCGGTGATCTGCTTTTCGGTCGCATCTCGCTCGTCTTGGCCCGAGATACGCTCGACGCGATCGAGGATCCGATCGATGTGGTCCCCGAGCTCACCCTCGAATTCCATGACGTTCGCCGCTGCACCGTTGGGACGTGCGTCTTCGATCAAGAGCCGGGCAAGTCCGATGACCACCGCGTGGAGTCCTCGGTCTCGAGCCCGTGACGAGAACGGGGTCACGCTGGTGGCCTCCACTTGACGATAAAGGGCCGAGTGGTAGGACGTGAACGCTTCGTAGTGTGAGCGGTCCCGCGAACGAGCGGCGTTGTACAGGATCACCACCAATCCTGGCCATCGGCGGCCGACCCGACTGGTGGCTTGGATGTATTCGGATGTCGACTGCGGTTGCCCCATCACCGCCATGAGCCCCAGGCGGTCGATGTCGACGCCGACGGAGATCATGTTGGTCGCGAGGATCACATCGATGGCGTCCTTCGGTAGGGACCTGGCCATGTCCTTGAGATGCCGAGGAATGGCGCTTGAAGGTTCTCGGCTCGTGAGCTCGATGTCCCAGGGGAGCTCCCGTTCCGGCTCGCTACGGGTTCGGGCGAGGAGACCCAGACGGTCCGACACGTCGTCCTGAACCTGAAGCTTCGCACCGGCGAGGAGGCGCAGACTGTTGAAGTAGCCAAGGAGAGTCCAGTATGGGTCGCGGGTCTTGTCGTCAGCGTCGAGTGCATTCGCGCTGTGCAACAGCGCGGCGTACGCACGCACCAGAAGTGTTGTCTGGCTCGTCGCCGGCGCCATCAGCCCGACGTACATTCGGCTTGCCTTCTCCTTCGGGGGCGCCTCGACGGAGAAGTAGGAGTCTCTGGCGTCCAGTGCCGGAGGCGGGAACTGTCGGACCTGCCGGTCGAAGAGGTTGCGACCCTGCCGCTCGGCACGCCGAATGGTGGCCGTCGAAGCGATGATCTTCGGGCGATTCGCTGCGAGGTCGATCGCTGCTTCGTACAGGCCTGCAAGTGTTCCGAGCGGGCCGGAGATGAGGTGCAGCTCGTCCTGGATGATCAGGTCCGGAGGCGGTTCCAATCCGGTCAGGTTGAAGAGCTCGGCGACGTTCGGCTGCCACGGTATGCCCGCGAACTTGTCGGATGTAGCGATCACGAGGGTGGGCCGATTGGCATAAATGGTTTCGTCCACGACGTGCACCGGAAGCCCGGTTGCATACTCGCACCCCTCGGCTCCGCACGCGACGACCAGCCGATCCTCCGCGATCGAGTAGTTGCGGTGGTCCAGCGCGAGACCGCACCATGGACAGGAGTGCAGTTGAACCGGATTCTTCTCCTGGACCTCTTCACCCTTGGCCAGTTTCCGCAGGGCGGTCCTCGCGTCCCGGAGCGAGTTGGGGGTGGACCCCTCGCCCACCCACATGCCGATCGAGATCTCCGCGTCGCCGAGCAGCCCGGTCTTCTCTCGGCGAAGGAACTCCATGCAACAAATGAGGAGCGCTGCACGCTCGAACTGCTGAGCTGTGAGCAGCCGTAGGGTGTAGCGCATCAGGACGGCCATACCCCCACCGTTGATGGGGTTCCTCAATCGGCGCAGGAAGACCGTGAAGGCGATGAGGCCGAGGTAGGCCTCGGTCTTGCCACCACCGGTGGGAAACCAGAGAACGTCTGCCACATCGCGATCGGCTGACGTGTGATCGACAACTCCACCCAGCGAAAGAAGGATGAACGCGATCTGAAACGGCCGCCACACGCCGACGGCCTCATCCGGTTTTGACGTCGCACGTTCAGCACTCTTCAGCCATTCGGTACGAGCGCGCTGCATCGCCATTGCGCGATTGGCAAGACGGAAGGCCTCCATGACGTCCTGATCCGCCAACGCAGCAATTCCGGCCAGCATCCGATCGCAGGCCTCATCGCACATCGTGAGGTGGTCGTTCGCGACCCTGCGCAATCGAGGATCGGACAGAAGTTCGGCTTCCGCACGCCGTGCTCCGATCCACTGCCGGTACCCACCGGTCAGGTCACGAAGCGCGTCGATGACGTCGGCCGCAGGCTCGGTGGCGAGATACCTCATCCCCAAGCGACTCCTGTCGATGGCAGGATTCGAGTCGGCGAGTCGGAGGTCGTAGCGAGGCACGAAGGTCGTACGGACCGCTGCCGCTCCGGCAGGGCTCTCGACGGAATTGATCGAGCTCGTGGCCGCGTCCCATTGCACGGCACAGCCGTGGCCAACCGCGTAGGTGGGCGAGTGTCGATAGAGCAGGCGATACGATTCCAGCTCCTCGTCGCCGTCCGGCGCCCCGGACACGGGCCGTTCGACGAACGGGGTGGTGCCGGATGGACCGGTCGCGATCAGCCGCGGCTGGTAGAAGGCCAGTGAGTCTCGATCGGCCCCGCGGCCGGCCTTCTTGGCGTTGAGCAACGCGGCAGTGACGGCGACGCACCCCTGCTCGTCGCCGGGGCGCACTCGTACGAACAGCCGAAGCCCATCCAGCACTTCCCGACGATGGTCCTGTGGTGCCGATACGTCGATGGCCTCCGGCTCGATCTTCTGCGGCACTCGGCGCCATCGTTCATCATCTTCATCGGACGAGCTTCCCTCGAGGTTCTCGGGCACGTACCGAGCCACCTCGATCGTGAGTGTCACATTCGACGTCACGCGTGTATCAACAGCGAACGTCATCCCCATCGACGACGGGTAGCGGACATTGGCCAAGGAGATTGCCGGATCCACCGAGGAGTCGATGTCGGGGTGCCGGCCCTCGAGCTCTTCATCGACGGGGTTCTCCTCGCTGGGTGCCTCGTCGGACCCCGGGAAGAGTACCCCTGCGGCGTACTTTGTGATCGGCCGGTCGTTGATCACTTCGAGCGCCAGCGGGTCCTCGGGGCCGACGATGTCGGCGACGAGACGATCCACCAGCCGGGCGCGGAAGCTGTAGTGCGCACCGAGGTCGGCGTTGCTCACCGGCCTACTCCTTCCACTCGAAATTGCCCAGCCCAACCAGTCGAGGTCGAAGCCACACGCCGAACTCGCCGAGTCCTGAGTTCTTCCCGGCAGCTTCGCTTCCGGCGACGGTCTCCACCGTGTCCACATGAACACCCGTAATGGTCTTCGGCCAGTTGCGAACTTCCCATCCGCGCGTGGCTTTCAAAGTCCGTAGAAGCGCGTGGCCGAACTTGTCCGAGGTAACTCCCAGAGGGACACCCTCATGGTCGACCGAGTAGCGAGGGGGCATCTCGGTGCCGTCCAAGCGCATCAAAGTGACGGGGGAACCGCTGGCTACTTTGACAGCGAGGTACTTCTGCACCACACGAGGATCCATAGCGTTGCCGATCGTCCCGGCCGGGTCCTGGGAGTGAACGTCTTCGCCCCGTATTTCGACACTGAATCGGAGGTAGTGAGACCTGCCAAAACCGCATTCCGCCCAGCGGTCGTTCGGGAGCTTTGCGAGTCGCCCCTTGGCCAACGACGTCACTGCGTCGATTCGCATCAGTCGTTCGCGAGGCCGCGTCATGGCCACGTAAAGGGTTCGGGCGGCTTCGGCCTGCTCCACGAGATCGCCGTCTGCGTCGCCCGGGTCTACGACGACGACCTGGTCGAACTCGAGGCCTTTGACCCTGTGGATCGTCGAAACGACAAGCCGCGCCGGCTCCTGCCTGACAAGATCATCCGGAACAAGACCTCCGGCCAGCCGCCGCCTGACACCCGCAAGATCGACCGCAGCCTGATTCTGTGGGCTGCCATCCATGCGTTTGAGCAGAGCCCACGCCTGCTCCGGGTCTACGCCACTGCCAAGAGACGCCGTATCCAGCAAGCCGAGGACATCCGTTCGCGAGGGCCTCGGCCGATCGAACGTCAGAAACAGTGACGCCACCCACTTCGGAACGACTCGATCCTGCGCGGCGCGCTGAAGCCGATGCGGCATGTTCAGCCTGTGCAACTCCCGCGAGATGACCAGGGCCTCGCCGTTGTTCCGGCAGAGGATCGCCATGGGCGAAGCCATCTCGAGGAGAACGGGGGCAGCGTCCTGCAGCGTCCCCAATAACCCGTCGCTGTCCATAAGCTCCGTACGCAGGTCACGTTGAATCGCCCCGAAGTCGGCATCCACACTGCCGAGCATCGGGCCGAACGGCAGGGCCACTTCGGCCTCTGGGGATTGCGCGCGGAAGTTGTCGTTCAGCGACTCCTTGTTGAGGTCATCCCGGTGGGTGGCCTCGATCCACTCGTAGAGGCCTGCCGCACCGCGAATGCGCTCCTCGGGATCCTCGACTTGGAAACTGTAGATTCCTTGGGCCGGGTCACCGAAAAGAGTGAAGCCGGCGTCGATAGTCGTCAGAAGCGTCTTCACGAGGTCTGCTCGGTCCTGCACCAGGTCCTGCGCCTCGTCGACCACGAGATGGCGAATCTCGCCCACGAGCTCAGCGGCGTACTCGCCCTCGCGAATGCGCTCCACAGCTGCGCGAATCCGTCCGTCGAAGCCGACAGTCTTCCACGGACCGCCAGGGTCCACCTCGTTGAGAAGCCAGGTCGCGTACGAGTCGAAGGTGCGCACGTCGACATCACGGGCGTAGGAGCCGTGTGCCACAAGCCGGTCCTTGACCTCCTTGACCGCCGCTCGAGAGAAGCTCAGCACGAGGACGTCCGCTGCTTCGAGCCCTTCGTCCTCGATGAGATACGCCAGCCGGTGGATCAGGCAGAACGTCTTGCCTGTCCCCGCACCTGCCGTGACGAGCGTCCGGGCGTCCGCGGGTAACTCGACGATCGCGCGCTGTTCCGGTGTCAGGCGGCCTTCATCGGTCATTGTCATGGCGCTTCCACAGGTGTTCGAACTGACGGAAGGCGAGCTCCTCGCCGTACTGCAGCACGTTGTCGGCCACATTGACTATCAGGCACTCGTCCTTGCCACCGTTCTTGGGTCCGCGCAGTCCCCGGCCGATCATCTGCTGATAGACGTTCGGACTGTAGGTCGGTCGCGCCACCACGACTGCCCGTGTCGCAGGGGCGTCGAAGCCCTGTGAAAGGACCCCGTAGTTCGTCAATACCCGAATCCGCCCGCTGCGGAAACGTTCGATCGTGTGGCGCCGTACACCCGGGTCCATGTCGCCTGACACCGGAGTCGCCGGGATACCTCTCCTGGTCAGCAGGGCAGCCATGGTCTTCGCGTGGGAGACCGAGGTGGCGAACAGCAGGACCGGCCAGTGCGTGTCCAGTGCTGCGATCTCGTCGATGATCATGCGGTTGCGCTCCCGGTCAGAGCCGAGCCGTTCCTCGACACTGGCCGGAAGTCTGCGCATTCGCTCGAGATTCTCTCGCTCCGCTGTGTCCAGCTCGAGATCGGCGCCCTTCAGTTCCACATGCCTCACACGGGCGAGTACACCGAGGTCCTGCAGAAACCCATAAGGGTCCGGGCCAAGGATTGGCGTCCCACCGTGGTCGTCGTCCAGGCGGTTCCTCCCATATCGCGCCGCGAGGCGGTCGGTCTGCTCTGCGCTCTTACCGCGAAACGGGGTGGCACTGAGGCCGATGAGCGGGCATCGGGTGCGGTGGGGCGTGATGCCAAGGGCACCCAGAACTTCGGTGTAGCGAGAGGTGATGGAGGTGTGCGCTTCATCGACGATCACCGCTTGGGCGTTTCGAAGCCACTCGTAGGCGTCGGTACCGATGACGCTTTCGAGCTTGGCATCCGTCGCGATGGCGAGGTGGAAGCCGTCGGTGACCGGGTCTGCCTCGTTGCCTGCCCACAGGCGGCTGATCGTGAGACGTTCGGCTGGGCCGGTGGCTCGCCATACGAACTGCCATGTCTGGACAGCCTGCTCACAGAGCTCTTCGGTCTGGGCGATCCATAGCACCGGGATCGAGGCGGTCTCCGCAGGCAGGGTGCGGAGAGTCCGAATGATCGCTTCGACGGCCACTCGGGTCTTCCCTGCACCCGTCGGCAGACTCAACATGCCCCGCTGCGGTGGTCGGCTCCGCAGTACGTCGGACATCCGTGCGACCATCCGTTCCTGATACTCGTGCAACGGCGGGAATCGCACGGGTCCTTCGACGGTCAACGTCGGATCCAGCGCAGGCCGGCTGAAGCCGGCGAATTCCGACGGGAACCCGAGGTCGGAGACGAACCGCCTGGCCTGATGCCCGCCGGCCATCTGCGTGGGAAGTGCAAAACCCGCCTTCTCCAACTCGGACCGGTACTCGCGGAGGACGCCCGATCCGTAGACGGTCAAAGCGAGCTCGGCGATGGTCCGATCGTCTACCTGCCCCTCTTCGTCCTCGACGTGTTCGACGAGGCCTGGCGGGAGCTTCTGCTTGAGCACCGACCCGGGAACCATCGCCTTGAGCCTGTTCGCATCGTCCCGTTGACGCCTCACCTCGACGATGCGCTTGCTCTTGCGAGCCTCTTCACGGTGCTGGAGGACCTGCCGGCATCGGTCGTCGCTCAGGCCCAGTCCCAGGAAATCGTTGATCGCCCGAAGCAGATCGAGATCGTCATCGCTTCCTCGGAAATACACGATGCCGGCTTCCCGACCGATGTCCACCGGCCGATCGACCTGGCCGTTCTGTGTGCGAATCTGTTCGTGCAGCTCACTGCAGCGAAGGACGGCAAGTCCACGCACCGGGCGATTTGGGCGGTTCCTGAGCTGCGGGAACAGATCTTCCAACGGGGTCGGGACACCGGCGGGGACAGCCCGAAACTCGGTGACCAACGCCTTGCCATATGGCACTAGTCCCCAGTCCTCGGTGAGCCCGGCAGCCGACTCCGCATCGGGAGTCAGGATCGCCGGGATGCCATGTGCGAGCAGCCGAGCGTACTGCTCCCGGTCCACAGCGACGGCGACCTCTTCGGGCGGTCGGACCTGCCATCCGTCTGCACTGCGACAGCGGATCCGGTTGGGCGCCGAAAGATCGGTCTGAGCCAGACCGTAGAACGCGCCGACCTGCTCGGCGTCCTCCCAGTGCAACGCCTCCTGCAGAAGAACCTCCCACAGGGCACCCGGCATGCTTTCGATGGTGTCCGGCAGCGACAACGCCCCTGCAAGTGCGACATCGACTTCGGCTACCGGCAGTACGCGAGCGAACTCGGCAAGGCCGGGGGCAACGCATTCCTTCACCGGGCGGAGACCGCGGGACGTAGGGAGATATCCGTGACGCTTGGCCATCCATACGAGCGGTGACTGGACGGCCCGCGGCTTTTCGGTGGGACGGGTTCGCGCACGTACCTTCCAGGTGGTCTCCAGCCCGAGCGCCGGAATAGTGGTGAGGAAGCGCGCACGAGCGGCAGGAGACAGAGCGGGCAGAAGGGTGAGAGGACCTGCTGGGTCAGGGCCTTCGACGACGATGTTCTGTTCCTGAGGCCTGCTGACGTCGGAGGGAAGCCGCTTGTAATAGGCCTTGACCGCTTGCTCCCGGTACGTCGCGAACCACGGTTCCTCGGATGGATCCACCGCTACGCGCGGACCGTCGAACAAGCCCAACGCACGAAGCATGCCAAGGTCGGGCCGGTGAAACTCGGCATCCACGGCGATCTCGCCATCCTTGTCATCATCGGCTTTCACGACCTTCCCCGGCAGAAGGCAATCGCGCAGCGAGCGCCAGCTACCCGATCTGGTGCGCACACAGAGGCGGTCCGCCGAAACGGCCTGTTCATCGAGGATCCGGACGGCCTGATCGGCGCCTACGGCTCTGGCGACGGTCCAGAACCGCTCCCAGTCGTCCGCTGTATAGCCATCGAAGCGGCGCCTGACCATCGCGGCGAACCTGCCCACGGCGTCCGCCTCTTTGATGCCGAGGATGTTCAGTGCCCAGCCGGTGGCCTGTCCTTGGTCGAGCTCGGCGTCGACGAACGGAAGATCACTCGCACCGAAATCGAGTGCCGACCGGCGATACACGGTGTCCGCTATGGGCGGCACCATCGCACCTTCCTCGGTGCGGAGGATGCGAGCCTGACGTGCCTGGTCGGCATACACGTGATGTTGATGCACCATGTCGGCGGCGATCGACAACGCCACCGCGGACGCTTCGACTGTTCCGTCCGACACCAACGCCTCCAGCCAGACGCGCACCGTCGCAGCGCCACGCCTTGCCCGCTCCAGGATGATCTCGGCGCGAGACCGTCGTGTCGTGTCTTCCACCGAGTGGTGGCACCAGTCGCTCGGCCGTCCCTGGGACCTGGCCCAACGGTCGAGCCACTTCTTGTCCAGTCTCTCGGGGTGGAGCTTGACGTCCACAGGCAGCCGCAGGACGCCGTCTTGATCGGGTAGGGAGGGCTTACGTGCGGCCGCCGTGTAGACGAGGTCGGTCAACATCTCATCGGCCCAGTTGCGCGCCTCTTTGCCACGCGCTGTGATCAGAGACAGGTACCTGGCCGGATCCTTCGGCGTGGCGAGCCGCGGCAATGAGTCGACGATCAGGTCGGCCGCGACCTCCATCAGTTCTTCGTTGAACGAGTTTCCCTTGAGAAGGTTCTGGCGATCCTCGTTGGTTTTCCAGGGGGCGTTCAGGACACCGCGCAAAGTGGTTGAGTAGGTCGTCGGGAAAAAGGCCCAGAACTCACCAGGGCCTTGTTGTCCACTGGTCGGGACGGCCCAGGCAATAGGGATCTGATCCCGGTCGTGGTACTCACCGGCGTCGCGCTTGGCCCTGGCCGTCGGCCTGTGGACTCGCTCGAAGACCATCCACTCCGAGGTTTCGGTGCTCCCATGCTCGTCCGTGAACAGGATGCGCCTGTCGCCCTCGCCGCGGACGAAGATCTCCCGCCGAAGGACCTGCTCGGGCGATCGGCGGTCCTCCAGGATCACCTCGCCGACATGCGGCGAGAAGATGCCAAACTTCGCCGGGAAGCGCATGATGTCGCGAGCCAGACGATCAGCCGTGCCGGCCTTGAGCGGCAGCTTGACTACCGTGGTCGCCCAACTCATGAGCTCACCCAGCACCGGGTCGACTGCTCGTTCGGCTTGCGGGTTCAACAGGTGAGCCAGGCGCAGGACGGGCGTCGGAGTGTCACCGGGGACGCGTTCACGGATACGCACACGCGCCATGTCGGCGTCCCACCCGAAGGATCCGCTGCGGCTGAAGAACTGGGGGCGTTCGGAAACACTCAAGACCGACTTGAATCCGAGACCGAAGCGCCCGATCTCCGTACCTCGCTTCCGCGAGAGGTGGGACGCCAGGATGGTCTCCACACCCTCCGGCGTGATCGGCGTACCAAGGTTGGCGCAGTACAGGGCGTCAGAGGTCAGCACGACCTGGATGCCGCCGCCGGGCTGCTTCTGCAGCTCGTCCGCTCCGTTCTGCACCAGCTCATACAGCTGCCGATGCCCATAGCCGCCTTGTGTCGTCGAGCGCTCGATGTTGGCGTGCTCTTCGATCAGGGCGGGGTTGGCCTCGTAGGACCGGAGGCACCGATCGGACCGTTCAAGGACCACCCGGGACACGGCGCTGTCCTGCCCCTCCCATGGACGTCCCGCGGCGACAGAAACATCCGAGGTGATCACCTGATCATCCGCTCCTCCCCAGCAGTCACCCGTCATGCGGGAAGTTACCGGTCCCCACCGACAGGAATGATGAGAACGTCCCGCGCACAGTGCACCTGCCAGAACCGCCGTTCGGCGGTGGCCTGCACTACGGTGTGTCATCGCCACGGCGCGGGAAACATTACGAGGGGTGCGGAAACGTTTCCGTTTCGTGCCTGATGGGATGAAACGTGGCAATAGACCGCTGATGGACGCCACTGGCGTGGCCTGTCGGAAGGTCGCGCTACGTTCTTCTCGTGACAGATCTCGAGGCCCTGTTCGACGTTCCCGAGCCCACTCCACTCGACGCAGCAGGCGCGATCGATGATCCCGGGCTGCAGGAGGTCATGGATTGGTTCCACACACAGGGCGACCTCGAGACCCGATTCGGCTCGGCGCTTCGGCAGTCCCTGGACGAGGTCCTCGACGGCCAGCGAACCGGACGATTCGACATCGACGGCCTCTCCAAGACCGAAAAGACCTACCTCGGGACCAAGGTCGAGATCGTGATCCGCGCCACATTCGAACTGGCTGCGGGTGACCGGATGGACTACAAGATCGCAGGTCACGACATCGACGCCAAGTTCTCGATCAGCGGCACCTGGAGCATCCCGACCGAGGCGATGGGCCACCTGTGCCTGTTGATGGCTGCCTATGACCACAAGAGCACGTTCGACGTGGGCATCATCCGGATCCGCCCCGAGATCCTCAACAAGGGGCAGAACAAGGACCAGAAGAAGACCATCAGCAAGGAAGGGCGAGCCGGCATCGTCTGGCTCGCCCGTCAAGCCCCTCTTCCGCCCAACCTGCTCCTGTCCCTTCCCCAGAAGACAGTCGAGCGGATCATGACCGCGGGCTCCGGTCAGCGGAGGATCAACGAGCTGCTCCGCACCGTCCAGGGGCGCGTCATCGACCGCAACGCCGCGGTCACGGTCGCCCGGCAGCAGGACGGGTTGAAACGGTGCCGGGACGCCCGCAACCACCTGCGCGAGGACGGCATCGCCGTCCTGGGGCATCAGAACGACAGCCCCAAGGTCGCGCAGGCGTTGCAACTACCGGTGCCGGAGAAGGGGACCTTCGTGTCGATGCGGCTGGTGCAGGTGGACCCCGAAACGACCGACCGCGCGGTTGCCTGCATCGGCGAACGCTATTACGCCGCGGCGCGGCCCGACGAACCGGTCGAGCCGACGCCCGAGATCCGCTACTGACCGGCCTCGCACAACCTGCAGGTCGACTTCCGGCGGCGGGCGGTGTCCGCAGTGCCACGCAGGTAGGGCTTCAGGTGCTGCGCGATCGCCTCGGCCAGCATCGGCGGCACTGCGTTGCCGATCTGCCTGGCGATCTCGATCTTGCTCCCGCACCAGACAAAGTCGTCCGGAAAGCTCTGCAGACGCGCAGCCTCGAGATGCGTGATCGGCCGGTCAACGCTTCGCTCCGGGTCGAGGTCCCATTGCGGATGCAGGTACTGGCCCTTCTCCGGCTTGTAGAACTCTGTCCGGATGGTCAGCGAGGGCATGTCCCATTGCATCCGGCCCATGACGTCCGTCGTACCAGTCTTCTTCTCCCGCCAGCAACGGGACAGCAGGTGATCCGGCAGGTCGAAGCGACCACCACCGGGCGGGATGTGCCGGTAGCGATCCAGCGACAGCTGCGTCGGGTTACGCCCGATGTGAAGGTCCGGGCTCTTGAAGACCCCCCGAACGGTCTCGTCGAACACGTGCGTCCAGGAGTCAGGCAGGTCGCGGACCGCCGGTACCTCCGGCAAGCCGGTAAGTACGTCACGCGTGGTGTGCCACTCGGGTCCCTCTCCCAGGGACCCCGGCCTCCGATGCGTCGGTTCGGGCAGCGGGATCCGTCCGATGCGCGACCCGATCACGATCGTCCGCTTGCGCCGCTGCGGCACCCCGAAGTCCGCGGCCAGCAGGAACCCGGCCTCGAGGTGGTACTCCTCCAACAGCCCTCCGGGCTTAGCCTCGGCCTGCAGCAGGGCGAACTCGCTCGAGGAGAAGAACCTGTCCACGTTCTCGATGACGAAGATCTTCGGGTGCGCGTGGCGGACGAAGCGGATGTACTCCTTCCAGAGCTTGTTCCGCGGGTCCTCGACGTTCCGGGAGCCCAGGTTGGAGAAGCCTTGGCAGGGCGGTCCACCAATAACCACGTCGACTGACGGGATCTCATCGTCGGGGATCTCGGCGATGTCCGCGTAGCGGGTGTGGTCCTCGCCGAAGTTCGCCGCATACGTCGCCGCGGCCTCCAGGTTGAACTCGACCGCCATGACCGACCGGTAGCCCTTCGCGGCCACAAAACCCGAGGTCATGCCGCCACAACCTGCGAACAGGTCGATCATCGTAAACGATCGTGATGCCACCCGGCGAACACTAGTCGATCGCACCGACAATACTCGGGATTGCCCCCCGAACTGGTGTTCGGCGTGCCGCGACCAGGTCCGCAACTCGCCTGGCCGCCGACGCTGGGTCCTCATGCTCCCACACTCGGACGGACAGCCATCCGGCTTCGGCCAACCGCTGGTCGGTGTCAAGATCGCGCACACGGTTCTTCTCGATCTTGGTTCTCCAGAACTCCGAGTTACGCTTCGGCCATGTAGCGTGATCAGGACAACCGTGCCAGAAGCATCCGTCGACGAACACGGCGACCTTTGGCCGGCCCGAAGACGAGGTCCGCTTCTCGCCTGACCGTCGGCAACGGCCGACGGTGCACCCGGTAGCGAAGTCCGAGTCGATGCAGGTGACGACGCAGCTCCACTTCGGCCGTCGTGTCACGCGCCCGCTGCTTGCTCATCCGGGCCCTGGTGGCCTCGGTGGTGGTGAGCTGTCGCACCGGACCATTGTCCCGCCCACGCATGCGGGCGAGCAGGCCGGCCCGAGCTTCGTGATCAACCAGTCTGAGAGCCTGTTGGCAAAGGATTCAGGCGGGTGCTGGATCCGGCTCGGATGCGGTGGATCGCGGTTGGCCCCACCGTTGGATGACCGGCGGGTCGCTGCCGCGCCGGGCCAGCCTTCGGGTCAT
>Ga0081455_10000234_pt1 | contig 71945 bp, 55 predicted proteins | sample TabmetS3T2R1_FD_70207 | JGI IMG/M metagenome (GOLD analysis project Ga0081455, IMG submission 70207) | Tabebuia heterophylla rhizosphere microbial communities from the University of Puerto Rico - S3T2R1 | ecosystem: Host-associated > Plants > Roots > Rhizosphere ...
GTCGGCTCGTCGCATCCTGGGGCCGGAGTAGGTCCCAAGGGTTGGGCTGTTCGCCCATTAAAGCGGCACGCGAGCTGGGTTTAGAACGTCGTGAGACAGTTCGGTCCCTATCCGCCGCGCGCGTAGGAGACTTGAGGAAGGCTGTCCCTAGTACGAGAGGACCGGGACGGACGAACCTCTGGTATGCCAGTTGTCACGCCAGTGGCATGGCTGGTTAGCTACGTTCGGAAGGGATAACCGCTGAAGGCATCTAAGCGGGAAGCCTGTTCCTAGATGAGGTCTCCCACCCCTTTGTGGGTTAAGGCCCCCAAGAGACGATTGGGTTGATAGGCCAGACATGGACGCACAGTAATGTGTTTGTGAGTGGACTGGTACTAATAGGCCGAGGACTTGCCCACAAAGCTGCTACGCATCCGCTCTGCAACTCTGAAACACCACACCAGAAACTGGTGTTGTTTCGGAGAGTTTCGGTGGTCATGGCGGTAGGGAAACGCCCGGTCCCATTCCGAACCCGGAAGCTAAGCCTGCCAGCGCCGATGGTACTGCACCCCCGCGGGTGTGGGAGAGTAGGACACCGCCGAACACAACCTGAATACTCGAGGCCCCGGTGTGAGAACCTTCGGATTCTCCCGGGGCCTCGAGCCATTTCATGCGCTTATGCTGGCGACCATGACGACGGCCCGCCTCCTGGTCCTGCAGCCCGATCCCACCGATCCGGTCGGGCCCCTCGGCGACTGGCTCACGGGCGCCGGCGCGGAACTCGACCTGCGGCGCCTGCCCGACGATCCGCTTCCCGGCACTCTCGACGAGTACCAGGGCGTCGTCTGTCTGGGTGGCGGTATGAGCGCGGAAGACGATGCCCAGCACCCCTGGCTCGCCGACGTCCGCGCGCTCCTCGCGACCGCGGCCCGCACCAATGTGCCCACGTTGGCCATCTGCCTCGGCGCGCAGCTCCTCGCCGTCGCCACTGGCGGACGGGTCGAGATCGGCCAAGCCGGCCCTGAGGTCGGGGCGGCGCTCGTCGCCAAGAAGGATGCGGCCTGGAGCGACCCCCTCTTCGCCGACCTCCCGCTGATGCAGGACGTCATGCACTTCCACGAGGACGCCATCACCCAGCTTCCCCGCGGCGCCGTCCTGCTCGCCTCCGCTCCCAAATACCCGAACCAGGCCTTCCGGCTGCACCGCAGTGCCTACGGTGTCCAGTTCCACATCGAGACCACCACCGAGCTCGTCCAGGCCTGGGCGGACGAGTCTCCCGACCTGGCGTCGACCAGAGCGCCGCGCGCCTTCGACACCGAGACCCTCGACCGCAACCACGCCGACATCGCGGAAACCTGGCACCCCTTTGTGGCGCGGTTCGTCCAGCTGGCTACAGGTGCCCTCGAGAGTGCCCCGCCGAACTCCCTTCCGCTTGCTTGATCAACTATTACCGGCCCGACACGGCTACGGTGGACCCTGATGGCAGAGCAGTCACGAGGGGCCGGATCCCCTGCGCGCTACGGCTTCACCGACGACCGGGCCGAGGAGCACCTCCGCGCGGCGGGATGGTGGACCGACTCCGGGCCCGCGCCGGAAACCCTCGACATCCTTGTCGCCCTGTCCCGCAGCGCCGATCCCGATCTGGCACTGCGCAGCTTCGATCGCCTCCGCGAAACCGGCGAGCAGGACTGGCCGGAGCTGGACGCCGCACTTCGGGACAACCGCACACTGCGCGGACGGCTCGTCGGTGTGCTCGGAACGTCGACCGCTCTCGGTGACTTCCTCGTCGGCCATCCGGGCGAGTGGAAACGCCTTTCGGCCGACAAGTGCACCGACGCCGACTGCTACGCCGACGCCATGCTGGAAGCCCTCCGCGACGACGGGAAGATCCGCACCGGTTCGCCGGCCGAGCACGCCCTCCGCGCCGCCTACCGTGGCCTACTCCTCGAAATCGCGGGGGTGGACCTCGGCCATCTGGTCGAAGACGGCCTCGACCGGCCCCGCTACGCCGAAGTGGCCCGGCAGCTCACCCTCCTCGCCGAAGCGGCGCTCATCACCGGCGTCGAGATCGCGCAGGCCGAGCAGGCTCCCGAGGGGCTCGGGGACACCCGCCTGGCCGTGATCGCGATGGGCAAGTGCGGCGGCCGCGAGCTCAACTACGTCAGCGACGTCGACGTCATCTTCGTCGGCGACGGCGACCTGCAGGTCGCCACCCGGGTCGCCAGCACGATGATGCGGGTGGTGGGCAAGACCTGTTTCGAGGTCGACGCCGCGCTCCGCCCCGAGGGCAAGTCCGGTGCCCTCGTGCGCACCCTGGAAGGCCACGCCGCCTACTACGCGAAGTGGGCGCGTACGTGGGAGTTCCAGGCCCTCCTCAAGGCCCGCCCGGTCGCCGGCGACGCGGACCTCGGCAACCAGTACGCCGAGATGGTCGCGTCGATGGTGTGGTCGGCCGCCGAGCGGGAGAACTTCGTCTCCGACGTCCAGCAGATGCGGCGGCGCGTCGAGGGGCACATCCCGTCCGAGCTGGCCGAACGCGAGCTGAAGCTCGGCCGCGGTGGCCTGCGGGACGTCGAGTTCGCGGTGCAGCTGCTCCAGCTCGTGCACGGGCGCGCGGATCCCGAGCTGCGCTCGCCGTCCACCGTCGAAGCACTGGCGGCGCTCGGCTCCGGCGGATACGTCGGCCGCAGCGACGCAGCCGAGTTGGAGATGTCGTACGAGTTCCTGCGAACCGTCGAACACCGGTTGCAGCTGCGCCGCCTCCGCCGCACACACCTGTTCCCGGACTTCAACGACGACGCGGAACTGCGTGTGCTCGGACGCGCGATCGGTATCCGCCCGGAGATGGGCCGCGGCGAGGGCGACATCCTCCTCGTCGAGTTCCGCCGTCACATCCAGCGCATCCGGCGGCTGCACGAAAAGCTGTTCTACCGCCCGCTGCTCCAGTCCGTGGCGAACGTGTCCACCGAGGACCTCCGGCTGACCACCAAGCAGGCCGCACAGCGGCTCGCCGCGCTCGGATACGCGGCCCCGGACGGCGCTCTGCAGCACATCCGGGCGCTCACGGCCGGCGTCTCGCGCCGGGCCTCGATCCAGAAGGCGCTGCTCCCGGTGCTGCTGGACCTGCTCGCCGACACTCCGGACCCGGACGGCGGCCTGCTGGCCTACCGGAAGGTGTCCGAGGCCCTCGAGGAAACCCCGTGGTACCTGCGGGTGCTGCGGGACGAGGGCGCGGTCGTCGAGCGGCTGGCGTTCCTGCTCGGCACCTCGAAGCTGGTGCCCGACCTGCTCGTCCGCGCTCCCGAGGTACTGCAGCTGCTCGGCGATCCGCCGCGCCTCACCAGCCGCACGCCCCGCGAGGTGGCGAAGTCCCTGCGCGCGACGGTGCGCCGGCAGCCGGGGCTGAACGCGGCGGTGGCGGCGGCGCGGTCGCTCCGGCGCCACGAGGTCCTGCGGGTGGCCGCGGCCGACCTGCTGGGTTTGCTGGACGTGCGTGAGGTGTGCGAGGCGCTGTCGTCGGTCTGGGTCGCGGTGCTGCAGAGCGCGCTGTCCGCCGCGCTCCGGAAACGCAGCGCCGAACTCGGCGACGAGGCGGCCAAGGTCGCCGTCATCGGCATGGGCCGGCTCGGCGGGGCCGAGCTGGGCTACGGGTCGGACGCCGACGTGATCTTCGTGTGCGAACCCGCTGAGGGCGTGTCCGACGGCGACGCGGTCCGGTACGCGTCGTCCGTGGCCGAGACGGTGCGCAAGATGCTCGGCGCCCCGAGCGCCGACCCGCCCCTGCAGGTGGATGCCGACCTGCGGCCGGAGGGCCGGGGCGGCCCGCTGGTGCGCACACTGGACTCGTACCGCGCGTACTACGCCCGCTGGAGCGAGGTCTGGGAGTCGCAGGCCCTGCTGCGGGCGCGGTTCATCGCGGGGGACATGGAGCTGGGAGCGCGGTTCATCGAGATGATCGACCCGATCCGCTACCCGGACGGCGGGATCGACGCGTCGCGGGCTCGCGAGGTGCGGCGGATGAAAGCCCGGGTGGACACCGAGCGGATGCCGCGCAGCGCCGACCCGACGCTGCACACGAAGCTCGGCCGGGGCGGCCTTGCCGACGTCGAATGGACCGTGCAGCTGTTCCAGTTGCAGCACGCGTTCGAGGTCCCGGCCCTGCGGACCACCTCGACGCCGAACGCACTGTCCGCGATGGCCGAGGCGGGACTGGCCGATCCCGCGGACACGGCGTCGCTGACCGAGGCGTGGCTGCTCGCGACACACGTGCGGAACGCGGCGATGCTGGTGCGCGGCAAGGCTGTCGACCAGGTGCCCAGTTCAGGCCGCGACCTGGCCGCGGTCGCCCGGATCCTCGGCTACGGCGCCGACGACGACCCCGGCGAGTTCCTCGATTCGTACCGCCGCATCACCCGGCGGGCACACGCCGTCGTCGAACGGCTCTTCTACGAGTCCTGACGGCTACAGTGATCCGGTGACGCAGCGCGAACCGTTCCAGGTGGAATTCAAGGTCAGGCACTACGAACTGGACACGCTCGGCCACCTCAACCACGCCGTCTACCACTCCTACGGCGAGGTCGCGCGCCTCGAGGCGGTCGAGCAAGCCGGGGGCGCGGCACTGCGCGCCGAGCACCTCGCACCCGTGCTGCTGGAGTCGCACGTCGTGTTTCGCCGCGAGATCCGGGGAGGCGAGAGCGTGTCCGTGACCTGCGAGGCCAAGTTCGGGACCGGCAAGACGTTCCACATGGCCAACACCATCCGCAAGGCCGACGGCACCGTGGCCGCCGAGATCACCTGCACCCTGGGGCTGATGGACCTCGAGCGGCGCAAGCTGGTCGAGGACCCGCGCGGGCGGTTCGAACGGGCCGGTCTCGACTTGTCCGTGTTCGCCCCGGAATAGCGCCGGGCGCGGTCCTCACAGCGTGATCGCACCTCGGATGTCGCCGAGCCCGCGGGCGACGACGAGGCGTCCGGCATCCGGCAGGTCCGACCACCCGCCGGCCGCCGAATCCCAGTGCCGCCACATGCGGCGGTCGGTTTCGACCTCGACGGTCGCGGACTCGCCGGGCCCGACCATGGCCGCCGCCCAGCCGACCAGGCGAATCGGCTGATCGGCCGTGGCCGGCTCGAAATACAGCTGGACGACCTCGCGGCCGGCGCGGACGCCGGTATTGGTGATCGTCACCCGGACTGCCCGGGCCGCCGGCCCGTCCGCGACGAGTTCGGGCGTGCCGTATTCCCAGGTGGTGTAGCCCAGCCCGTGACCGAACCAGAACGCCGGCGCCGGGGCGCGCCCGGCGTAGTGCCCGCGATAGCCGATGAACGTCCCCTCGGAATAGTGCAGTTGACCCTCGACCGGAGTGACCGACCACGCCGGCGAGGCGCCGTCGGCGGCGGGGAACGTGGTCACGAGCCGGCCGCTGGGTTCGATGTCGCCCAGCAACGCCGCCGTGACCGCGTGGCCACTCTCCTGACCGGGCAGACCGGCCCAGAGCACGGCATCGACCTCCGCGAGCCAGGGCATGAGGATCGGGGTCGCGGCGTTCACGACGACCACGGTGCGCGGTGCGGCGGCGGCGACCGCCGCCACCAAGTCGTCCTGACGCCCCGGCAAGGACAGCGTGGTCTTGTCGACGGCTTCGGTCTCCTGCTCCTCGGTCAGGCCGACCACCACCACGGCGACGTCCGCTGATCGCGCGGCCTCGGCGGCCCGAGCGATCGTCACGTCCGCGTCCGTCGGCGCGGTTCGGGCGAGCAGCGCGAACTTCCCGATCCCGTCGAATCCCTCGTCGGCGCCCGGCAAGGTAACGGTGGCCTCCAGCACGTCGCCCTCGCGCACGGTCGCCGGCACCGTCCGCGTGGGCGGAGCCAGGACCTCTTCGCCGATGCTGGACCCGGTGGCCGTCAGAGTCAACGACTCGTGATGGTCGCCGGCCGTGAGCCGCCACTGGCCGACTCCCATCGCGCCGAACTCGATCGGGCCGGACACGCCCGCCCGCGCCGAGATCCGGATCGTGCGGACGACCGAGTCGAATTCGTCATCGATGCCCACCACCGTGGAACCGGACGCACCGGTGCGTTCCTCGATGACGGTGCCGTCGGCATCGAGGAGCGTGAACCGGACGCCCGGCGCTCCGGTCTCCGGGTCGCTGACGAAGTCCGGTCGGGCCGGGACCGGCCGGGTCCGCACCTCCACCCCGTCAGCGACCGTCAGCGTGCCACCCAGCCGGGCGGACAAGGCCTCGGCGATGCTGACCTGATAGGGCGGGTTGACCTGTGCGGAGCCACCACCCATGCCGATCGTCTCGATCGCGTGCCGCCCGATGAGCGCGACCTGCCGGGTCTCGGCCAAGGGCAGGACCGCGTCGCGGTTCGTCAGCACCGTCATGCCTTCCGCGGCCAGCCGGGTCAGTTGCCGGGCGCGCACGGCGCTGTCCGGCGCCGGGAGATCGGCCGGGTAGTCGCGTTCGGTTCCCAGCACCCCGACCCGATCGGCCAGGCGCAACAGGCGGACCAGATGGTCGTCGATGACCGACTCGGCGACCTCGCCGTCCTTCACCGCGGCGACGAGCGCGGTCCCCCATGGGCCGGCCGGGCCCGGCATGACCAGATCGAGGCCACCGTTCGCCGCCGGCGCCGCCGTTTTCGTGGCGAACCAGTCCGACATGATGAGCCCCGAATAGCTCCATTCGCCCTTGACGATCTCGGTGTTGACGTGGGTCTGCTCGGTCGCGGCGACGCCGTTGACGTCGTTGTAGGCGGCCATGACCGACCACGGATCCGATTCGGCGATCGCGATTTCGAACGGCAGCAGGTACAGCTCGCGCAGCGTGGACTCGTCGACCACGCTGTTCATGGAGTTTCGATCGGTTTCGGATTCGTTGGCCACCAGGTGCTTCAGACACGCTCCGACGCGCGCCGCCTGCATGCCCCGGACGTAACCGGCGGCGAGTTTTCCCGTCAGCAGGGGGTCTTCGGAGTAGGCCTCGAACAGCCGGCCGCCCAGCGGCGAGCGATGCAGGTTGATCGTCGGTCCGAGGACGACGTGAATCTGCTGGGCCAGCGCTTCCTCGGCCAGCAGATGGCCTGCCTCGTAAAGGTTTTCGGTGTTCCAGGACGACGCGAGCAGGGTCGCGTTCGGAAACAGCGCGACCGTGCGGCCGCCACTGAACTTCAGGCCGCGCACGCCGGTCGGGCCGTCGGACAACCGCAGTTCGCCCAGGCCGATCGAGGGTTCCGGCGCGAGCGTGAACGCCGACGCCCCGGTCAGCAAACGAACCTTGGCCGCCAGATCCAGCGACCTGATCAGCGAGGCGTAGTCGGTGGATTGGCGCCGCGCGTCGACCCGGTTCATCAGATTTCCCTCCATTCGGACGTGCCGGCCGAACGCAGCATCGCGTCGACGATCCGGGCCGCCCGTAGCCCGTCGGCAAACGTCGGCAGCCCGTCGGGTTCCTGCCCGTCGATGCTCGCATAGGTGTCGGCCACGAAGGCGTCGAAGCAGTCGGCGTAGCCCTGTGCGTGGCCGGCCGGAAGGTAGCTCAGGCGCCGCTGTTCCACGGTTCCGTGGTCGGGACCGCGGACGATCCTGCGGCTCCCGGATTCCTCGCCGAGCCAGAACGCTTCCGCGTGTTCCTGGTCGAACACCGCGCTCGCGTCGGAGCCGTCGAGCTCGAACCACAGGCGGTTCTTGCGGCCGGCCGCGACCTGGGAGATGACGACGGAGGCCGGGACGCCCGTGGTGGTGCGCAGCATGACGGTGGCGATGTCCTCAGTGGACACGCCGACGCGCTCGGCACCGTCGGGACCGAGCGTGAACGTGGCACTGAACTCGGCCGGGCGCTGCGGGACCGCGATCGCGGTTTGTGCGGTGAGATGGGCGAATCGTTCCCCGGTCACCCATTCCACGAGATCGCACCAGTGCGAGCCGATATCGGCGAAGGCGCGCGATGGGCCGCCCAGACCCGCGTCCACCCGCCAGTTCGATGCCCGGGCCGACAGCAGCCAGTCCTGCAGGTAGTGCCCGTGCAGCAGGTTCCACGCGCCGAAGTCGCCGGCTGCCGCGCGACCGCGGATCTCGCGGACGACGGGGTGATACCGGTAGACGAACGGCACCGTCGCGACCAGGCCGCTTCGCGCGGCGAGGTCGGCCATCCGCTCGGCCTGCTCCAGTGACACCCCGAGCGGTTTCTCGCAGATAACATGCTTGCCTGCACTCAGCAAAGTTTCGACGAACGGCGCATGTGTGGCATTCGGACTGCATACGTGCACAACGTCCGCATCGCTGGCCGCTACGGCGTCGATGTCGGCGAACGCCTCCCGCACCTGCCAGGCTCGCGCCGCCTTGGCCGAGCGTGCGCTGGAGGAGGCCAGCACGCCGATGACCTCGGCACCGGCCATTCTCGCGCTGCGGCGGTGCACCGCGGCGATCATTCCCGCGCCCACGATCGCGACCCGCCGACCTGGGCCATTGGTACGGCCCTCATCGGGCAGCGTCGCGGATGTTGGCTCGGATGAGGTGCGCGCGGCCATCGGGTTCCCTTCGTCGGGCTTCCTGGTGGACGCTAGGCCGCGAGAGCGGGCCTGTTCAACGCCTGAATTATGCCCGCAAAATACTTTGAACCGGTCGTTGTTGACGGACCCGGTTGCGTCTACGTTACTGCCTACTCTCGTTTCTCGAAGACGGGTGCTGATCACACAAGGGAGTGATGATGGGCAACGTTCCTGCACCCACGCGGACTGGCATGTCACGGCGTGGGTTCCTCGGCATCGCAGCCGGTGTCGTGGGCGCGGCCGCGGCGGCGCCCCTGCTCGCCGCGTGTGACAGCAGCGCGGATTCGTCGAGCTTGAAGTTCTGGGATATGCCGTGGGGTGGTACGGACTACAACCCGGCCGCGAAGGCGCTCACCGAGGCCTACAAGCCGGCCAACGGGATGCCTTCGGCGATATACCAGGAAATCCAGTGGGCGAACTTCACCCAGACCTTCTCCTCCGCGGTCGCGTCGCAGACCGGCCCCGCGGTGAGCACGGGCGGCGGGTTCCAGGCTTTCCAGTACGCGGCTGAGGGCGCGATCGCCTACGCCGACAACGTGATCAACGCCTTCCGCCAGGACGGCACGTACGACGACTTCCTGCCGGGTACCGTCGAGCCGATGAAGACCGACAAGGGCTACGCCGCGGTGCCCTGGCAGCTGGACATGCGGGTCTGGTGGTACCGCAAGTCGCTGCTGGACCAGGCGGGTGTGCAGCCGCCTACCACCTGGGCCGAGCTGCTGTCGGTCGGTAAGACCCTGGCTTCCAAGGGGCTCTACGGATTCGCTACCGGCTCGGGTGCCGGGCAGAACCTCGGCGCTCACTCGATGCTGATGATGATGATCAACAACGGGGGCGGCCTGTTCACCGCCGACGGCCGGCTCAACGTGGTGACCGACCGGAATGTCGAGGCCATGGAGTTCGTCCGCGAACTGGTGTCGAACGGGATCATCGATCCGGGTGCGGTCAGCTACACCATCGACGACCTCAACAACCAGTGGAAGAACAAGAAGGCGGCGATGGGCATCGCCACGCCTGGTCTGGACAACCAGATCGGGGAAGCGGCGGGTGACCTGTTCGTGATGAAACCCCTTGCCGGCCCGCACGGCGAGGTGGCCTGCCTGCAGTTCGTGAACAACATCATGATGTATGCGAACACGCCGTCGCAGGCCGGTTCCGAGGCGTTCCTGACCTACTACATCAAGAACATGAAGACCCTCTGGCAGCAGAACGTCGTGCCCGGTCTGCCGGTGCTCAAGTCGATCGTCGCGCTGCCGGAGTTCCAGGCGCAGACGAACAAGGTCGCGGTCATCCGGGACTGGCAGCCGGTCGCGAAGACCTACGCGTCCCTGGGCACCGCGCTCACGCCTGCGCTGGCGCAGATCGACGCCGGGCAGGCCCTGAACGCCTTCACGCAGACCATGCTGGCGGGGAAGACCGACGGGCGGAGCGCATTGCAGACCCTGCAGAGCTCGCTGAGCTCCATCATCCATTAGGTGGCCTGTTGCGTGCTGTGGAAACGAGGACGAGCCCATGACCGCTGACACACTCGGGGACCAGGATCAGACGACCGCCCGCGGGGGCACCGGTCGCCGTCCGCGGCGACGGGGATCGGCGAAGCTGACGCTGCTGATCCTGGTCGCCCCCTCGGTGTTGATGTTGCTCTTGATCAACGCGTATCCGTTCGTGTACGCGGTGTTCCAGTCCGTGCGCAACGGATCGTTGATCAGGAGCGGCTCGTTCGTCGGCCTGGCCAACTATGTGGATACGTTGACCAGCCCGGCGTTCTGGCACGCGGCGTGGTTCACCGTGGTGTTCACCCTGGTGGGAGTGTTCGGGAGCTGGATCGTCGGCCTCGGTCTGGCGTTGCTGTTGCGAACCAGGCTGCCGGCGCGCAACGCGTTCAAGGTGTTGCTGCTCCTGCCCTGGGTCGTGCCGGTCGTGGTCTCGGCCACCTCGATGAACTACCTGGTGAACACCCCCACCAGCCCGGTGCCCGAGGTGTTCCGGGCGCTGGGGCTGGGTAGCCCGCTGTTCCTGGCCGATCCGACGTGGGCGAAGATCACCGTCTGCATCTTCAAGGTGTGGATCTCGTTCCCGTTCATGATGATGATGATGAGCGCCGCGCTGTCGAGTGTGGACGAAACGGTGTACGAGGCCGCGCGGATCGACGGTGCGTCCGGCTGGCAGCAGTTCACCAGTATCACCGTGCCGATGATCTCCCGGTCCACCTACATTTCGTGGATCCTCATGACGATCTTCTGTGTGAACGACTTCCCGACGATCTACCTGCTCACCGGCGGCGGTCCGGTCGATTCCACGACATCACTGCTGGTGCTGGCCTACCGCACCGTGTTCCAGAACTTCCAGGTCGGCCAGGGCGTCGCCATCGCGTTCATGATGACCCTCACGCTGGTCTTCGTGTCCGTCCTGCTCTACCGGCAGATACGAAAGGCGGCGATCCATTGACCGTGCTACGCGAGAACGTGGTCGCGGCCCGGACCACCGACACCCGACGGCGGCCGGCGCCGAAACGCACGGCGGGCAAATGGCTGCGCTTCGCGTTGATGCTGGTCATCACCGTCGTCGCGCTGATCCCGGTCGGGGTCGTCGTGCTCCTGGCGGTCCGGCCGGGCGCCAGTTCGACGACTGCGGCGCCGTTCACCTTCGAGAACTTCGTGCACGTCTTCCAGGCCACCAATACGCTGGTCTGGCTGGGCAACAGCCTGATGGTCACGCTCGCCACCGTCGTGGTGTCCATTGTGGTGGCGGCACCGGCCGGCTATGTCCTGTCCCGCGGCCGGAGCAAGGCCGTGTCGGGCTATTCGCTGCTGCTGTTCGTCGTGCAGTCGCTGCCGGTCATCACGTCCGTCATTCCGCTGTTCATCCTGTTCGCGAAGCTCGGCCTGGTCGACAGCCTGACCGGGCTGGGTATCGTCTACGTCGGCGCGTCGATGTCCGTGGCCACGTGGATGATGGCCGCGTACATGGATTCGATCCCGCGTAGCCTGGAGGAGGCCGCGTGGATCGACGGGGCCTCGGTGTTCGGCGGGTTCGTGCGCATCGTGCTCCGCAACTCCCTGCCGGGTGTGCTGTCCACGGCGATCTTCACGTTCCTGGTCTCCTGGAACGACTACCTGGTGGCCATCGTGTTCATCCGGTCCGACGACGAGTTCACCCTGCCACTCGGGGTCCAGTCGTTCTTCCAGCAGAACATCATCGACTGGGGGTCGGTCATGGCGGTCGCGGTCGTCATGATGCTCCCGCCGGTGATCGTCTTCGCGACCTTGAACCGGTTCTTCAGTGTGGGCGGCATCGGCGGAGCGCTCGCCGGCCAGTAGATCTGTCCACTATCGACGGTCCGCGGCGCGCGCCCGGGACCAAGGAGGAAGTATATGGCCCTGCCCGCCGCCATCCCCGAGCCGCGCCCGCTCGCGCCTGCCCCCTCGCTGCGGTGGGGCGTGGTCGGTCCGGGAGGAATCGCCGACCGGTTCGTCACGGCGCTCGGCAGGCACGGCAGCCAGCAGGTCGTCGCCATCGGATCGCGGTCGCTCGACCGTGCCGAGGCGTTCGCCGCCAAGCACGGGGTCGAGCATTTCGCCGGTTCCTATGCCGAGCTGGTGGACCACCCCGAGGTGGACGTCGTCTACATCGCGACGCCGCACGACAGTCATCGCGTGCTCGCCGAACTCGCGCTCGAGGCGGGCAAGCACGTGGTCGTCGAGAAGCCGATCGCGACGACCGCGTCCGACGCCGCGGCGATCGTCGATCTGGCCCGCGCCCGCGGCCTGCTTGCGATGGAGGCGATGTGGACCCACTACCTCCCCCAGGCGGACGTGCTGCGGCAGCTCCTGGAGCGGGGTGCGATCGGCGAGGTGACGCACGTCGCCGTGGACTTCGGCTTTTCCGCCCCGTACGACCCCGGACATCGGCTCTTCAACCCGGCGGTGGGCGGGGGTGCGCTGCTGGACGCCGGGGTCTACCCGGTCTCGTTCGCGGTGTCCGTGCTGGGGGAGCCGCGAGCGGTGCACGCCGCGGGAACGCTTGCCGCCACCGGGGTCGATGACCACGCCCAGCTCACGCTCTCCTTCGACGGCGCCCTCGCCTCCGCGACGACGTCGCTGCGGTCCGCGCTCCCGGTCCGGGCCGTGCTCTCCGGAACCGCCGGCCGGATCGAGATCGCGCCGCCGTACATCGCTCCGAGCACGCTCGTGCTGTCGACGACAGCCATCTGGGCCTCGGACGACGCCGTCAGCTGGACCGACGACGCCCTCTCCGATACCTACGACGCGCTGCACTATGAAGCGGACGCCGCGGCGCGGTTCATCTCGGAGGGGCGCGTGGAATCGCCTGTGCACGGCCACGCCGCCACGGTCGCGGTGATCAATGTGCTCGAGCAGGCGCGCCGCCAGCTCGGCGCCGTGTGAGCGGTCACCGGGGGAGCTTCGCCTGGTCTCCACAGTGGACTTTCGCTGGGCCGCCCTACTGCCCGGGGTGGACTCCTGATCATCGGCGTCGGCATACTCGTGCGGCGCCGGTGGGTCTGGCGCAGCGACGAAGGGCAGGCGAGCGATGCGTGCAGAGCAGATCACTCCGGCGGTGACCGATCACGGGGAAGGGCCGGTCTGGTCCCAGGCCTGGGGCGGACTCCGGCTCGTCGACACCTACGAGGGCGACGTGCTGAAGCTGAACCAGGACGGATCGGTCGAACGGTGGCACGTGGCCGACGCCGTCACATCGATCCGGCCGAGGCGGCAGGGCGGGATCGTGCTCTCGACGTTGCACGGGCTCGGCGTGACCGACACGGTGGACGGCCCGATGCGCCTGCTCCTCGACGAGGTCGTGCCGGACGGCCAGCGCCTCAACGACGGCGGGTGCGACCCGCTCGGTCACTTCTGGTGTGGCTCGATCGATTCGGCGAAGCGGGGGAGCGGTGCGCTGTTCCGGCTCTCTCCCGCGGGCGGTCTGGAGCGAGTGCTCGGTAGCGTCAACGTCTCGAACGGAATTGCCTGGTCGGTGGACGGCCGGTACACCTACTACGCGGACTCGTTCACGGGTCGCGTCGACCGCTTCGCCTTCGCGGACGGCGGGATCTCCGGTCGGGAGCCGTTCATCACCGTCGCCAAGGAGGACGGCATCCCCGACGGCATCTGCGTCGACGCCGAAGGCGGCATCTGGGTGGCGCTCTGGGAGGGCCACCAGGTGCGCCGGTACAGCGCGTCGGGTGAGCTCGACGAGGTCGTCGAGCTTCCGGTCGCCAAGGTGACCGCGTGCACCTTCGGCGGCGCGGACCTCGATGAGCTGTGGATCACGACCTCGCGCGTGCGGGAGACCGATCCGCATGCGGCGGCCGGCGCGGTGTTTCGCCTGTTGCCAGGAGTGAAAGGCCTGCCCGTCGCGCCGTTCGCCGGCTGAGCCCAAGGTCCGGACCAGTGCGGCGTTGACTGGCAGTGTGCAACCTGACAAACTGTAAAGAGTCCGACCGTTCGGGAGGACGCTCGCTCGGAAGGGGGCCGTGCATCGTGGTCGAACCCGTGCAGAACGTCGCCGGATCCACGCATGCGGCGGGCGAGACCCCGACGTTGTCGCGCAGTCAGCACCGGCGAGTCATCGTCGCGAGCGTCTCCGGCACGGTCATCGAGTGGTACGACTTCACGCTGTACGCGGTCGCGTCCGCGCTGATCTTCGGTCCGCAGTTCTTCCCCGGCGCCGGGCCGGTGGGTGCCGTCCTCGCCTCGTTCGGCACTTTCGCGATCGGCGTCGCCGTGCGCCCGATCGGCGGTTTCGTCTTCGCGCACTTCGGTGACCGGATCGGCCGCAAGCCGATCATGCTGGCCACCGTGCTGACGATGGGGCTGTCCACGACGGTCATCGGACTGCTTCCCACCGCCGCCGTGGCCGGACCGGCCGCCGCGTGGCTGCTGATCGTGCTTCGCGTGATGCAGGGGCTCGCGGTCGGCGCGGAGTTCGCCGGTGCGATCACCCTGCTCAACGAGACGTCGCCGTCGGAACACCGCAGTTTCACGTCCGGCTTCGCTTCGTCGGCGAGCTACATCGGCAACACGATCGCGACCGTCGGTTTCGCGCTGCTCGCTCTGTTGCCCAGCAACGTTTTCGAGAGCTGGGCGTGGCGGATCCCGTTCCTGGCCACGATCGTCGTGGTCGCGGTCGCGGTTTACGTGCGGACGCGGATCGAGGAAACGCCGGCGTTCCGCCACGCCGCCCAGGCGAACAGCATTCCGCGACTGCCGATCGTCGCCGTGTTGCGCGAGCGGCCGAGGGAAACCGTCTGCGTCGCGCTGGTCTACTGTCTCGCGATGCCCTGGGCCTACACGGTCCAGACGTTCGGCCTGAACTACATGACGAGGACGCTGCACCTGTCGTACCTGACCGCCACCGTGTGCCTGGTCGTCGCCTATGTGACCCTGATACCCGCGCTGGTGCTCTTCGGTTCGGTCGCCGACCGGATCAGCCCGAAGCGCATGCTGATCTTCAGCGCCATCGGCAGCATGGTGTGGGCGTATCCGATGTTCGCCGCGATCGACTCGAAGCAACCGGTCCTCGTCGGCGGTGCCATCGTGATCGGTCTGCTGATCAGCCAGGGCGTCCCCTCCGCCGCGTCGACCGTCATGGTCACGAACGCGTTCCGGACCGAGTACCGGTGGACCGGGATCATCCTCTCCCGCGAGGTCGCGGCCGCCGTCATCGGCGGTACCGCACCGCTCATCGCGGTCGGTCTGCTGACACTCGGCGGCGGGCAGCCCTGGTGGATCTGCGGGTTCCTGGCCGCGGCGGCCGCCCTCAGCCTGGTCGGGGTGTTCGCGATGCCGAAGCACGTGTTCCGCCACGGACCGGACGTCAAGCTCGTCGACTGACGCCGTCCTGACCCTCGGGCCGGAAACTGCGAGTGCCAGAAGATCTGGAGTACTCGTGCAGCGCGGGTTCAGCTGAACGATAAGCGAAACGCACGCGTAACATTCGTCAAAATCGAGTTGAACCGACGCTTCACGCGCCGTCCAGGAAGTCTGCTGCTCGGGCTCTTGTACGCCCCCATGACCGCGGGCTACAACTGTTTGACCGGCATGTTCGCCGGCTTCAAATTCCCATCGGAAGGTTTTTCGAATTGACTCGGAAAACTCTGTGCGGCGGCCGGGTGGTCATTGTCGGGGGCGGCGTGATCGGCACCTCGATCGCATTTCATCTGAGCGAACTCGGATATCGGGACGTGATGGTGATCGAGCGCGGGCTCGCTGGAGAGGGCGCGACCGCCTACGCCACCGGAGGCATCAGGCAGCAGTTCTCCTCCCGGGTCAACATCGAGCTCGTTCAGCGGTCGTTGCCGTTCTGGCTCGACTTCGCAGGGCGGACCGGGGCGCCCCTGGACTTCCGGCGACACGGCTACCTCTTCCTGATCTCGGACCCGGCCGCGCTCGCCACCTTCGAGGCGAACGCCCGGCTGCAGGCCTCCCTCGGTGTCGACGTCGAGGTGCTCGACCCGGGCCAGGCCGCGGATCTGTTCCCCGGTATCCGGACCGATGACCTGGCCGGTGCGACCTACACGGCCGGCGACGGATCGGCCTCGCCCAGCGACGCCGTCGCCGGCTTCCTGCGCGGAGCACGGCGGCGCGGGGTGGAGCTCGCGCAGCGCACCGAGTTCCTGGGACTGCTGACCGGCGCCGACGGCGCTGTGCGCGGGGTGCGCACCAGTGCCGGCGAGATCGAGGCCGAGCTCGTGGTGCTGGCAGCCGGTCCGCAGGCGCGCGCGGTCGGCCGGCAATGCGGCGTCGAGATTCCGGTGTACCCGCATCCCCGGCAGGCTTTCGCCACCGCGCCGGTGGACGGCCTGCACGGTGGCCTTCCCCTGGCGATCGACCTCGCCACCGGTGCCTACATCCACCCCGAGAAGGCGGGCACGGCGATCGTGGGCGGAAACGACCGGGACGCACCAAGTGGCGACAGAGCCACCGTGGACTGGTCGCGCGTCGACTCGCTGGCGGTCGCGCTGTCGCATCGTTTTCCCGCTCTCGAGGGGCTGGAAATCGTGCGCGGCTGGGCCGGTCTCCGCGAAATGACCCCGGACGACCACGCGATCGTCGGCCCCGTCGACGAGGTGCCCGGCCTGTGGGTCGCCGCCGGATTCTCCGGGCACGGCTTCATGCAGTCACCGGCCGTCGGCGCCGCACTGGCGCAGTGGTGGCTCGATGGGGCACCGCTGCTGGACCTCGCACCGCTGCGCCTGTCGCGCTTCACCGACCGGCTGACCCCTGAACTCGAGACGGCCGTCTTCTGACGGCCCACGACCTAGCTCCAGGAGGACTTCGTTGACTACCGACAACCTGCCCAGCGGGGCGGAACTACTGGTCGAGACGCTGGTGCGGCACGGCGTGGACACGATCTTCGGCGTCCCCGGCGACACCGGCGTCGTGCTGTACGACGTGTTCGCCCGCCGCACCGAGGAGCTGCGCCACGTCCTCGCGCGGGACGAGCGCCACGCCGGTTACATGGCCGACGGCTACGCCAGGACCCGCCGGCGGATCGGGGTCTGTGAAGCCTCCAGCGGGGCCGGCGCGGTGTACCTGGCCAGCGGGCTCGGTGAGGCGTTCGCCTCCAGCGTGCCGCTGCTCGCGATCACCAGCGACATCCACCGGCGCAGCCGGGGTTCCGGTGCGATCACCGAGATCGACCAGGAGGCCCTGTTCAGCGGCGTCACCAAATGGCGCGCCACGGCGCAGCGCGCGGCCGACGTGCCCAACCTGGTGGCCGACGCCATTCTGGCTGCGACGACTGGCCGGCCAGGGCCGGTGGCGCTGATCTTCCCGGAGGACGTGCTCGAGGAACACGCCGAAGCGCCGGTGCCCGCGGGCGCCCCGCTCGTCCCCGCGACTCGTTCCGAGGCCGCGCGGTACGCGGTGTCGCGCGCGGCGGCCGACCTCGCCGGGGCGAGCCGGCCGGTCATCCTCGCCGGTGGCGGCGTGCACGCCTCCGGTGCGTGGGAACACCTGCTCGACCTCGCCGAACACGCGGCGATCCCGGTCGCCACGACGATCCACGGCAAGGGCGCGGTCCCCGAAGACCACCCGCTGTCACTCGGAGTGGCGGGTGGGAACGGGTGCCGCGGTTACGCCAACGACTATCTCGCGGCCGCCGACGCCGTGCTGATCGTGGGCAGCCGCGCCAACTCGACCGACACCAACGGATTCACCGCGCCGCCGCGCGAGGGCAGCGTCAAGATCGCGCAGATCGACACCGACGCGTCGCGGGCGGGCCAGAACTATCCGGGCAGCGTGCCACTCGTCGGCGACGCGGCGACCGTGCTCGACCAGCTGCGGAGCGAGATCCCCGCAGTGGGCGCCGAAACCGGTGGGACGCGCCGCGCCGCGCTCGCCGCGGTCCGCGACCAGTGGGCGCGTGGTGCAGCGGAGGACCTGCCGGACCCCGGGGAGGGCCGGTTGCAGCCCCGCGAGGTGATCCGCACGCTCCAGCGGGCGTTCGGCGGGGGGACCTGGGTGGTGGCCGACCCGGGGACGCCGACGCCGAACCTGTCGGCCTACTGGGAGTCCGCGGGGCGCGGCTGGCGGGTGGTCATCCCGCGCGGCCATGGCCCCATGGGCTTTTCCATCTCGGCGGCGATCGGGGTGGCCATCGCGCATCCTGGCGAGCGGGTGCTGTGCGTGACCACCGAAGGCAGCCTGGCCATGGGCGTGGGGGACTGGGAGACCGCCGCCCGCCTCGCGCTGCCGATCACCTACGTCGTGCTGGACAACGTGTCGATGGCGTGGATCAAGATGCTCCAGCACCTGTTCCTGGAGCGGCGCTACTTCGGCGTCGACCCCGGGCCGATCGACCCGGTCCGGCTGGCCGAGGGCATGGGCGTGCCTGCCGCGGCGGCCACCACCCTCACGGAGTTGGAGCTGCTCGCCAAGGAGTCGATCGACGCGGGCGGCCCATCGGTGATTCACGTCCGGGTGCCCGAACACCAGGATTCGCCGCCGCCGGTGGCGCCTTGGCAGGCCGTCCTCACTGGCCGCTCGAACGCGCGACCGGTCTACTAGTCCGCGGAAGGCAGGTGAGTCACCATGACTGAACGGATCGCCAGGCTGGACGCCTGGCACGTGCGGATCGGGCTCCGCCGCGGGCACGCCATGTCGTTCGGCACGGTCGAGCACGCCGACCTCGTCGTCGTTCGTGCGACCGGCGAGAGCGGGCCAGCCGGGTGGGGTGAGGTGACGGTGCTGGGCGGTCCGTACTGGTCCGAGGAGACTGCGGAGTCCGTTCTCGCCGCACTGCACCACTATCTGTTTCCCCTGGCGGTCGGCAATCCCGTGCACGAGGGTGGCGCCGCCGCTTTCCGGCAGGTGCGGGGCAACCCCTTCGCCAAGTGCGCGCTCGAGATGGCGATCACCGATCTCCGGGCCCGCGGCCTCAACGTTCCCGTCGCCGCGCTGTGGGGCGGACACGACCCGGCGCCCGTGCCGCTGAGCTGGAGCCTGGCCGGCGAAACACTCCAGCACGATCTTGCCGAGGCGGCCGAGAAACGCGAGCTGGGATACGAGATCTTCAAGGTCAAGGTCGGCGCCGTCGGTGTGCGGAAGGACATCGCACGCGTGACAGCCCTGCGCGAGGCCCTCGGTGCGGAGGTGTCACTGCGGGTCGACGCCAACCAGGGCTGGACCCGCGCGGACGCCGGAGTCGCGGTCCGGGCGCTCGGCGAACTCGGCGTCGCCTTCATCGAGCAGCCCTTGTCCAGCACCGACACGACCGGGCTCGCGGCCCTGCAGGCCGTCAGCGACGTCCCGATCGCCGCCGACGAATCCCTGCGAACGCTCACCGACGCGACCGCCCTCGCCTCGGCGGACGCCGCCCGGGTGTTCGTCTACAAGCTCGCCAAGCACGGCGGTTTCGCGCCTGCGAAGCACGTCGCCGCCGTCGGCGAGGCGCACGGGATGGGCGGGTACCTCGGCTGCATGATCGAAAGCAGCATCGGCACGGCCGCGTATCTCGCGTTCGCGGCCAGTGGGGTGAAGCTCGGGTTCGGTTGCGAGCTGTTCGGTCCGCAACTGCTGACCGACGACCTCACCCACAAACCCGTCGAGTACTCACCCGGACGCGTGCACCCGCCGTCCGGCCCCGGTCTCGGCGTCGACGTGGACGCCGCGAAGGTCGCCGGACTGGCGACCGCGCACGTCCATGCCACCGCCGGACGGTGACATCGAAGAACCCTCGGCATTTCCCCGTCCCCCGAGCAGACAGGCCAGGATATGACACAGAACCCGACGGCGCCCGCCCCGAGTGAGAGCTTCGCCGCCGAGGACCGAGCCGCAGTCATGCGTGCCGCGAAGTCGTCCTTCATCGGCACCACCATCGAGTGGTACGACTACTTCCTCTACGGCACCGCGTCGGCACTGATCTTCCCGAGGGTCTTCTTCAGCAATCTGACCCCGGGCGTGGCGACTTTCGCGTCACTGGCGAGCTTTTCGGTCTCGTGGTTGCTCCGGCCGATCGGCGGGCTCATCTTCGGTCACTTCGGCGACCGGGTGAGCCGGAAGAAGATGCTGGTGATCACGCTGCTGATGATGGGCGCCACGACGTTCCTCATCGGTTGCCTACCCGGCTACCCACAGGTGGGTCTGCTCGCACCGGTCCTGCTGATCATCTTGCGGATGGTCCAGGGACTGGCTCTCGGGGGCGAATGGGGTGGCGCCGCGCTGATCGTGATCGAGCACGCCCCGCCGGGCCGGCGCGGTCGCTACGGTTCCGCCGTGCAAATGGGTGTGCCCGCGGGATTGTTGCTGTCGACGGCTGCGGTGACCGCCGTGTCCGCGCTTCCGGACCGCGACTTCTTCGGCTGGGGCTGGCGGCTGCCGTTCCTGGCCAGCGTGGTCCTGCTCGCCCTCGGCTACTGGCTGCGGTCCGCACTCGAGGACCCGAAGGCCTTCGCCCAGTTGCGCGATCGCGCCGCTCAGGTCCAGCTGCCGATCAAGGAAGTGCTCGCCGTCGCCAAGCGCAGGACGGTGCTGCTCGCCCTGGTCCAGTTCGCCTGCAACGCCGGTTACTACGTTTTCACCGTCTACTCCGGAACCTACGCCACCAAGCAACTCGGCCTTCCCCGGACGTGGGTCCTCACGGCGCTGATGGTCGCGGCGGCGGTGGACCTCGTCATGCAACCCGTGTTCGGGGCCCTGTCCGACCGGTTCGGACGCCGGCCCGTCTACATCTTCGGGTCCGTGTTCATCGGCGTATGGGCGTTTCCGTTCTTCGCGCTCTTCAACTCGCAATCGCAGCCGCTGATCGTGGTTGCCATGATCGGTGCGCTGGGCATCGGCCACGCGGCGACCGGTTCGGTGAACGGCCCGTTGTACACCGAGCAGTTCCCGACCCGGATGCGTTACACCGGCGCGTCGCTCGCCTATCAGCTTTCCGGCATCGTCACGAGCACACCCGCGCCCCTGGTCGCGGCGTGGATCGTGGCGGCGACCGGGAGCAGCACGTTCGTCTCGGTCTACGTCATCGCCGCGGCTGTCATCTCGGTGGGCTGTGCGCTGGCGCTGCGGGAGACCCACAAGATAGACATCGACTACTGATCCGGGCATCCCGGGGTCGTCTCGCTGGTGCGGATGGCGATGCTGACCGAGACTGACGGGTATCCCCGACCGAGGAGCGCGCATGGCCGAACCCGGCGAGTCGCGATCATGCTGAACATGGTCCACCTGCAGACGCTGCAGGCCGTGTTGGAGACCGGCTCGCTCAGCGGGGCCGCCAAGGAGCTCGGCTACACCACGTCGGCCGTTTCCCAGCAGATCGCGGCACTGGAACGGACGCTCGGAATCCGGCTGTTCGAACGCGGGCCGCGCAATCTGTGGCCCACTCCCGCCGCGGTCCAGATGGGACGGCACGCCGCGGCGATCTTGTCCCGGCTCGGCGAGGCCGAGGAGGACATCCGCGCTTATGTCGTCGGTCAGCGGGGCCGGCTGCGGGTCGCCGCGTTCGCGACGGTCGGCGCCCAGGTGCTGCCGAAGGCCCTGGCCCGGCTCGTCACACTGTTCCCCGAGGCCGAGCTGACCCTGCAGGACGACGGCGGGCCGCCCGAGGTGGCGCAGGCGGTCTGTGAGGGGCGGGCGGATCTCGGCCTCGTCTTCGAGTACGACCTCGTCCCGGAAAGCTGGCCGGGCGAGCTGCGCACGTGCCCGATCCTCGAAGAGGAGCTAGTCGTCATCTGCGGCCGGCCGCAACAGACATCGGACCAGGTCACCGTCGATCTGTCCGAATTGTCGGACGCCATCTGGGTGGCCAATCGGGACGATTCGCCCGGTTACGAGAATCTGATGCGACTGTGTGCGCAATCCGGCTTCAAACCCCGGATCCGCTTCACGACGAACGATTTCGACGTCGTGCGGGGAATCGTCCGGGAAAACCTCGGCGTTGCGTTGATTCCCGCCCTCGCGCTCGGGATCGACCGGGAGATCACCATGCGCCGGATGCGGTCGTCCGGCCCGCGTCGCAAGGTGCTCGCCGCTTACCGCGCAAGCGATCCGAACCCGCTGGTGCCGGCCGCGATCGACGCGGTACGCGCGGCCGCGGAGGAGTTCGTCCAATGGACCACGAGAGCATTCGAGGTCCGGGTCGACTCCCCGCTCGCGGCGACCGTCAAGGTCGCTTAACCCCACTTCAACGTATTCTGCAGCAAATTTTCCCGACACAACCTTGTTTCACCGGAAACTCTCCGTACGGTAGAGCTCATGACGCAGCTTGCCGAATACCCCTCGACTATCCGGCCGCACAATGTCCATTCGGTCATCGGCCGCAATATGTTGGTCGACGGTTTCGACCTGGTGCTCGATCTGGTCGCATCGCAGGGTTCCGTTCTGGTCGACGCACGAAACGGCGCCCGGATTCTCGACATGTTCACGTTCTTCGCCTCGAACGCGCTCGGCATGAACCATTCCGCACTGGTCCAGGACGAGAACTTCCGTGCCGACCTCCTCGAGGCGGCGTTCAACAAACCCAGCAACTCCGACGTGTACACCGTTGCCATGGCGAGGTTCGTGGACACCTTCGCCCGCGTCCTCGGCGATGCGCGTCTGCCGCACCTGTTCTTCGTCGAAGGCGGTGCGCTTGCCGTGGAGAACGCGCTCAAGGTCGCGTTCGACTGGAAGATCCGTCGCAACGCCGCCCGGGGCGTTGATCCCGCGCTCGGCACCAAGGTCCTGCACCTGCGTGACGCGTTCCACGGCCGCAGCGGATACACCATGTCGCTGACCAACACCGATCCGGCGAAGGTGGCGGGGTTCCCCAAATTCGAGTGGCCGCGCATTGCCGCGCCCTACATCACATCGGGCGCCGACATCGCCGAACGCGAGCGCGCAACGCTTGATGCCGCTCGTGCGGCGTTTCTCGCGCATCCGGACGACATCGCTTGCTTCATCATGGAGCCGATCCAGGGCGAAGGGGGCGACCACCACTTCCGGCCCGAGTTCCTGCGGGCGATGCGGGAGTTGTGCCACGAGTTCGACGCTCTGTTCGTGCTGGACGAAGTACAGACGGGGTGCGGGCTCACTGGCACGGCCTGGGCGTTCCAGCAGCTCGACGTCGTGCCCGATGTGGTGGCGTTCGGCAAGAAGGCGCAGGTGTGCGGGGTCATGGCCGGCGGCCGGGTCGACGAGGTGCCGGACAACGTCTTCACGATCAGCTCCCGGATCAACTCGACGTGGGGCGGCAACCTCACGGACATGGTCCGCGCGAGGCGCATCCTGGAGGTGATCGAGCGCGACGGCCTCATCTGCAGGGCCGGGCACCTGGGCGCGCGTCTGCTGTCCGGTCTCACGGAGCTGGCGGCCAGGCACGGTCTCGTCAGCGAGGTGCGCGGCCGGGGTCTGATGTGCGCGTTCTCCTTGCCGGACGGGGATATCCGCGATCGGCTCGTCGAGTCGATGCTCGATGACGAGCAGGTTCTGATGCTGGGCTGTGGCGGGCGCAGCGTGCGATTCCGTCCCGCGCTCACCGTGTCCGAAGAAGAGCTGGATCTCGCGCTGGCGGCGCTCGACCGCGTGCTCAGCAAGATCGGCTCGGAAGCCTAAGGCAGTGGCCCGCTGGCGAGGTGCCGGGGGCCACTTGGTGCGCTACCCAACGCCGTTGCGGTTGACGGTCACAGCGTTCTTCGTCGCGATCGACGAGCCGCTGAACATCAGCCACGACGTGCTCGTCGACGACGGTGAACCAATGCGCATCAAGACGCTGCGTATCACCGCCGGACCGCTGCAGACCGACGCCGGCCGGTGAACCATGGCACGCCTTTTGGCAGTCTCAGGCGTTGCCGACCAGATGCGCAACCTGTTCGGCGAAGCCGCGTGTACGTCTGTCGGCCCGTCCGCGATCGCCAGTTCGTCGGCGCGGGTGATCATGTCCGAGAACGCCATCTCGTTGGATTGGCGCGACTCCCCGTCATGCGTCATGGCCCGCCGGCGAGTGCCGGCGGGCCATGACATTTGCGCTATGACGGCCTCCGCGAGGCCTTGGAACAGTGCGCTGACCAACGTTTTCGCGGGTCAGCGCACTGGGCTAAGGGGTTGGATCACACGTCGTAGTACAGCGCGAACTCGTACGGGTGCGGACGCAGCCGCAGCGGGTCGATCTCGCTGTCCCGCTTGAGCGAAATCCACGTCTCGATGACGTCGGAGGTGAACACGCCACCCTCGGTCAGGAAGTCGTGGTCGCCCTCCAGGTTGTCCAGCACCTCGTCGAGGCTGGCCGGGACCTGCTTGACGTCCTTGGCCTCCTCCGGGGGCAGCTCGTAGAGGTCCTTGTCGATCGGCTCCGGCGGCTCGATCTTGTTCTTGATGCCGTCCAGACCGGCCATCAGCATCGCGGCGAACGCGAGGTACGGGTTACCGGACGAGTCCGGGCACCGGAACTCGATGCGCTTGGCCTTGGCGTTGGAGCCGGTGATCGGGATCCGGACGCAGGCCGAGCGGTTGCGCTGTGAGTACACCAGGCTGACCGGCGCCTCGAAGCCCGGCACCAGACGGTGGTAGGAGTTCACCGTGGGGTTGGTGAACGCCAGCAGCGACGGGGCATGGGCCAGGATGCCGCCGATGTAATGACGCGCGGTGTCCGACAGGCCGGCGTAACCGGACTCGTCGTAGAACAGCGGCTGGCCGTCCTTCCACAGCGACTGGTGGCAGTGCATGCCCGAACCGTTGTCACCGAACAGCGGCTTCGGCATGAAGGTCGCGGTCTTGCCTGCGTTCCACGCGGTGTTCTTCACGATGTACTTGAACAGCTGCAGGTCGTCCGCGGCGTGCAGCAGCGAGTTGAACTTGTAGTTGATCTCGGCCTGGCCGGCGGTGCCCACCTCGTGGTGCGCGCGCTCGAGCGTGAAGCCGGAGTTGATCAGCCGCTGGCTGATCTCGTCACGCAGGTCGGCGTAGTGGTCGACCGGCGGAACGGGGAAGTAGCCGCCCTTGTAGCGGGTCTTGTAACCGCGGTTGCCGCCCTCTTCCTCGCGGCCGGTGTTCCACCAGCCCTCGACCGAGTCGATCTCGTGGAAGGTGCCGTTCTCGGCGGAGTTGAAGCGCACCGAGTCGAAGATGTAGAACTCGGCCTCCGGGCCGAAGAACACGGTGTCGGCGACGCCCGACTCGGCGATGTACTGCTCGGCCTTGCGCGCGATGTTGCGCGGGTCGCGGCTGTACGCCTCGCGGGTGAACGGGTCGTGCACAAAGAAGTTGATGGAGAGGGTCTTCTCCTTGCGGAACGGGTCGATCCGCGCGGTCTCCGGGTCGGGCAGCAGTAGCATGTCGGACTCGTGGATCGACTGGAAGCCGCGCACCGAAGAGCCGTCGAAAGCCAGGCCCTCGTCGAACGCGTCCGCGTCGAAAGCCTTGGCGGGAACGGTGAAGTGCTGCATCACACCCGGCAGATCGCAGAACCTGACGTCGACAAACTGCACGCCCTCATCCGCGATGAGACGCTGGATATCGTCTGGAGTAGTGGACACCCTCTGTAACTCCTTCATATGAATCGCCGGTGGCAGTACTCTCTTCGGCTCACGCTAAGAGCGCGGTGTTGCCCGACCGTCACCCGTATGTTTCGCGGATGTTAACGGGCGGGTCGATACCTCCGGCGGACCAGGGCATGAGTGGCGCGCGCCACGGGCATAACCTGGTCGGGTGGCGAGATGGACCGGTGAGTGGTTGTCCGCACCTCGGCCGGGCGCGGATGCCGAAGAGCCGCCGCGCTGGCGCGGGGAACGATTTGGGCTGCCTGAGCAGGGCATCAGTTCGGTCGCCGGCGGCGGCGCGCGCCTGTTGGGACTGGTTGTCGACCTGGTCCTCGCGTCCCTGCTGACCCCGCTGTTCGTCCGGCCGGACCTGCAGGACACCGCGGCGATGCAGTCCTACAACTTGTGGTCCATCGTGGTGTGGGCGGTCATCACGGTCGTTCCGGTCTCGTTCTTCGGATTCACCCCGGGAATGTTCGTGACCGGAATTCGCGTCGCCCGCCTGGACGGCGCCCAGATGGTGGGCGTGCCGCGGGCTCTCGTCCGGGCGGCGCTCACCTCGGTGATCATCCCTGCCGCGATCCGCGACGTCGACGGCCGCAGCTGGCTCGACCGGCTGACCGGAACCGTGGTCATCCGGATGCGCTGATGTGGAGACGGCCCTGACCGTGCTGGTCAGGGCCGTCCGTTCGGGTTCCGGGTCAGCGGCGCTTGATGACGCGCTGAACGCTGCGCATCTTCGCGCCCTGAGGCATCGGGCCCTTCGGCATGGCCGCGCCACCGCGGTTGCCGAGCGCGGCGAGCTTGGCCTCGAGCGCGTCGACCTGGGCCGGGCGCAGGTTGCGCGGGAGCTTCGTCATGTGGTTCGACAGGCGGCGCAGGGGGATCTGGCCCTCCTCGTTGCCGACGACGACCTCGTAGATCGGGGTGTCGCCGACCAGCCGGGCCACTCGCTTCTTCTCCTGCGTGATCAGGTTCCGCACGCGGTGCGGGGCGCCCTCACCAACGAGCACCACACCCGGCCCGCCGAGCACGCGGTGCACGGCGTCGAGTTGTGTGGTCGCGGCCACCGTCTGGGTGACCTTCCAACGGCCGCGCAGGTTGTCCAGCGCCCAGCCCGCGGCTCCGGGCTGGCCGTCGGCTTTCGCGAACACGTTGCGCTGCACCCGGCGGCCGAAGATGATCACCGCGGCGAGCACGCCGAGGATGATGCCCAGCGGCAGCAGGACCAGCAGCATGTCGAGCAACAACCCGACCACGACGAACACGGCCGCCACGACCAGGAACGCGCCGAGCATCCAGGGGATGAGCGCCTTGTCCTCCCGGCGCTGCATCTTGAACGCTTCCCACATCTGACCGCGCCGGGCCTTGCTCGCGGCGCGTCGCTCCAGCTTGGCCTGCTTGGCAGCCTCTTTGTCCTGCTTTCCCGCCATATGCATCAGGATACGGCCGGGCAGGGCGGCGCGATCCTGTCGGTCCCCTCTGCGAGGATGCCGGGGTGGCTAGCGCACCCGTGACCAAGTCCCCGCCAGGCCTGCTGGACGGGCTGGATCCCGAGCAGCGCGCGGCCGCCGCAGCCCCGCGGGGGCCGGTCTGCGTCCTGGCCGGCGCCGGCACCGGCAAGACGCGCACGATCACCCACCGCATCGCGCACCTGATCGCCTCCGGACACGTCTCCGCTGGTCAGGTGCTCGCGGTCACGTTCACCGCACGCGCGGCGGGGGAGATGCGGACGCGGCTGCGTGCGCTGGGGGTCGACGGTGCCCAGGCGCTGACGTTCCACGCGGCCGCACGCCGGCAGCTGCGGTACTTCTGGCCGCGCGTGGTGGGCGACCGGATGTGGGACCTGCTCGACGGCAAGCTGCGGCTCGTCGCTCAGGCGGTCCAGCGCTCGCGGATCAGCGGCGACACGGAGATCCTGCGGGACCTCGCGAGCGAGATCGAGTGGGCGAAGGCGTCGCTGATCAGCCCGGACGACTACCCGGCGCAGGCCGCCCGTCTGCACCGGGACACCCCGATGCAGGCGGCGCAGGTCGCCGAGGTCTACCGCAAGTACGAAGAGGTCAAGAACGCGGCGCGGATGCTCGACTTCGACGACCTGTTGCTGCACACCACGGCCGCTCTGGAGGAGAACGCCGACGTCGCGCGCGAGTTCCGCGACCGGTACCGGTGCTTCGTCGTCGACGAGTACCAGGACGTCACGCCGTTGCAGCAGCGCATGCTCGACGCCTGGCTCGGCGGGCGGGACGACATCACGGTGGTCGGTGACGCGAACCAGACCATCTACTCGTTCGGCGGAGCCTCGCCACGGCCGCTGCTGGACTTCACCCGGCGGTTCCCGGAGGCGACGGTGGTCCGGTTGGAACGGGACTACCGTTCAACGCCGCAGGTCGTCGCACTCGCGAACAACGTGATCAGCGCCGCGCGCGGTCGCCCGGCGGGCTCGCGGCTCAAGCTGATCGGGCAGCGGCCGGGCGGTCCCGAGCCGCGGTTCGCGGAGTTCGACGACGAGCCGACCGAGGCCGGCGCGGTCGCCGGGCGGGTGCGCCAGCTCATCGACGCGGGCGTGCCGGCGAGCGAGATCGCGATCCTTTACCGCGTCAACGCGCAGTCGGAGGCCTACGAGCAGGCGTTGACGGACGTCGAGGTGCCGTACCTGGTGCGCGGCGGCGAGCGGTTCTTCGATCGCCGGGAGATCCGGCAGGCGATGGTCGCGTTGCGGACAGCGGCGGGAGATCCGGCAGGCGACGAGCTGGTTTCGGCGGTCCGGGCGGTGCTGGCCCGCGTCGGGCTCACCGAGCAGCCGCCGTCCGGTGGTGCGGCGAAGGAGCGGTGGGACGCGCTGCTGGCGCTGGTCGAGCTGGCCGAGGAGCTGGCGTCGACGGTCGAGGGCGCGTCGCTCGGGCGGTACGTCGCGGAGCTGGAGCAGCGCGCTGCGGCGCAGCACCCGCCGACGGTCGAAGGTGTGACGCTGGCGTCGCTGCACGCGGCAAAGGGTCTTGAGTGGGACGCGGTGTTCCTCGTCGGGCTGGCCGAGGGCACCGTGCCGATCCAGCGCGCGGACGGTGACGAGGCCGCGGTCGAGGAGGAGCGGCGGCTGTTCTACGTCGGCGTGACGCGGGCGCGGGAGCACCTGTGGCTGTCGTGGTCGTTGTCGCGGCATCCGGGTGGGCGACGGCACCGGCGCCGGAGCCGGTTCCTGTACGGGTTGATCCCGGAAGAGCACCCGGCGGCGCGCGTGCCACGCCGGCAGGCGGCCACCCGGACGAAGCCGAGTTGCCGGATCTGTGGTGAGCAGTTGGCGAACACGCTGGAGGTCAAACTCGGCCGGTGCGCGCGGTGCCCGTCCGATCTCGATGAGGGGCTGCTCGACCGCTTGAAGGAGTGGCGGGCCGAGCGCGCGCGGGAGCTGAAGGTGCCGCCGTTCGTGGTCTTCACCGACGCGACGCTGATCGCGATCGCCGAACAGCGCCCCGACGACCCGCGTGGGCTGGTCTCGATCTCCGGCATAGGTGCGACAAAGGTCCAACGCTTCGGCGACGACGTGCTGGCCGTCGTCCGCGGTAAGCACATCTGAGCATGACCTTGGTCGGCGGGTGACCTGCAGCGGGCACGGCTGACCTTGGTCGGCGGGTGACCTGCAGCGGGCGCGGCTGACGGCGGCCGGGTTCTGGGTGGTGCGCCGGCTGGTGGTTGGCGGGTTCTTCTCGCCGTGTGTCTCCCCGTGCCCGGCTGGGTCAGCTGCGGTGTGGGTGTTTGGTTGGCGGCCGGCTCTGCTGTTGCCGGGGTGGTCCGCCATCGGCATGGCGGACAGTGGTGGCCTCATCCGGCTGCGATGCGCTTGTCTGCCCGTGGCGGGTATCTGATCGTGCGCGCGTGACGTGGTGCGTATCTGACCGGGATTGTCGGCAGTTCTACCGGCTCGTTGCCTGGGGTGGTCTGGGCCAGCTTCGCCAAGCGTGTTTTGGTTGCCGCGCGGGTGGGAGCAGCCCAAAATCTGCGGTCCGGCGCCGCCGACCACCGTGCATCTGGTCGGCTTCGACCGGGCATCGCCGACCGCATGCCCACGGTATTCACCGCTCGGCACGGTGGTCTTGCGCCCCTGCGCCAGCGGCCCGCACGGTTGACCGCGTCGAACTGCAGCTTCGCGCGGCGGAACCGCTGCACAGGGACGATCTTCGTTGCTTGGAAAAGTTCTGCGGAAAATGAGTTGCCCCACGTCGGGCAGGGGCAATAGCCTGCATGAGCGGGTGAAGAGCGCCCGCGAAGCGCGCGCCCATCGCCCGCCGGCGATGAGCGAAGGATGAGAGGAGGTGCTGGGACGTGAAGATTTCGACCACGGTCACGAAGCCTGGCATCGCTCTGCCCTTCGCCCGCTCGGCGATGGCGCACGCGAGCGGCTGGGACGTCGGCAAGGCCGGCGTCGAGCTGCCCATTCTCGCCCGGCCGCGTGACCGCTTCGACGGGACTGGTGTGTCCGCCGTCAAGCCGGCGTATGTCCCGACCGACAAGCAGACCCGACTCCACGTTCCGCTGGCTCCGCCGGAGCTCAGACTCTGACCCCGTCAGGGGGAGACAGGCTCACGAGGGCCGCGGAACCGAGCTTCGGATCCGCGGCCCTCGTGTTTTTGTACCACCTCACAACCGAAAAACCGTTACTACACAAAGGAGAACGGGAATGTCATCGGCAATCGCCTTCGCGTCAGAGAAGGCGTTACCCGACGAACTCGCCCTTCCGGGATCCGGGATCGGTGAGCTTTTCGATGCCGTTGCCTCGCCTGAAGCGGACCTGCCCTGCAGGTCAGGCGATGCCGATCTGTGGTTCGCGGAGTCACCGGCGGATCTGGAGCTGGCCAAAAGCCGGTGCGCCGACTGCCCGATCAGGAGTGCGTGCCTGTCCGGTGCGGTCGCCCGGCGGGAGCCCTGGGGGGTCTGGGGAGGCGAGATCTTCGAGCGCGGTGTCGTGGTCGCCCGGAAGCGGCCGCGGGGTCGTCCTCGCAAGAACCCTGTGGAAACGCCCGTCGCGGAGAAGCGCATCGAGCGCCACAACCGCACCGACCAGCAGAGCGCAGCCGCATGAGTACTGACACGCCATTCGTCCTCGTGAGCTGGACGAAGCATCCGACCACGCCGCGCCCCCGCGCGGGGGTTGCACCCATGACCAAGGAGATCACCCGAATGTTGCTCAACGAAGAACTGGCGAGAGCACGAATACACGACTTGCACGAGGACGTCCGCCCGCGGCCGGTTCGCCCCAACCCACGCGCCGCTCGGCGCTGGGACCGTGTCGCCCGCTGGGCTTCCCGGCGCGCAGGTTGGTACCGCGCCTAGCGATCGCCGGGCTCGGCAACGTTCGGAGGTCCATGGCGCCTCCGAACGTTCGCCGGGCCTGGCCACGCCGCAGCGTCGTCGGCTTTCCGTACCCGCTCGCCGGCAGTCGGGAGTTATCACTTCCGGCTGCCGCCGGGCGTGGTACGCCCAACCGTGGGCGAACCGATTGGGCACCGGCACGCGCCGAGTCTTCCGGTTCTGTTTGCCCCGCGCTCGCCGCAGTAGCCGATCGTCGGGGTCGTCCGTCTGTCATCGCCCGGCGAAGCACGCCGCGGTGGCGTCGGCCGCTGCTGCCCTCCGGCGGTGGCGGGCGCATGCTTCCGCCTCGCGCAACCGGTGTTGCTATGCTTCTGGATTTCGATCGTGCCTCCTCATGCGCCGGTTAGCCTCGAAGAACCGAACTCTCCTCACCTCGTTGCGCGGACCGACCGTGCTGTGACCGCCCTACAACGTGGCCTCTCGACGAACAGCGCATCGACGTCCCCTCTGCGGCGGCCACCTGGCGACGACGGTGCACTCAGTCGCCCAATTCCTCGGTCGCACCGATCGTCTTGACGTGCACAAATGGAAGGGCGTGCCTTGCCTGCCGTGGCAGCCCGCCTATGCGCACCGTTCCCAAGCGATCCGTCTGACGCGTCATGTCGTGGACATGTCGCCGCCATCGTCGAAGCAGGCTGGTCTTCGCGGCCTTTGTGCCTCGCGGACGGACTAGCCTCGCCTGCTCGCAAGCGACGCCGAGCGACGCCCCGGGGTGTTCAATGACCGCTATGGCCGCACACACGCATGACGACATCGACTGGGCTGACCGGATCCCCGCGTTGCGCCGCAGCGATGATGTCCACGCGCCCGTCCACGCGGAGATCGCCGTCCGCCTGGTCGACCAGCTCGGCGAGCGGCCGGTGATCGTCGATGCCGGCAGCGGCGCGGGTGGGATGAGCGCCGCGTTCGCCGCCGAGCTCGCCCGCCGTGGTGGCGGGACGCTCGTTCTCCTCGACGCTGTTCCGGACCTGCTCGACGTTGCCGGGACCGTCGCCCAAGCGGCCGTCGAACGTGTGCGCGCGGAGATCGACGCAACGGCAGCACCGGACGATCTCCCGAGGGCGCCCCAGAGGAGTGGCGGGAGCCCGGAGCCGGCGTCGCAGTATCAGCAACGCATTGAGGTCGAGCAGGCACGGGCAGAACTGGACGGGGCCACCATGGCGGCGACTGTCGGTCGCGGTCACCCCGCGGCAGAAGCTGTCTCCACTGTTGCGTCGGACGGTCAGGTTCTGATCAACCGCATCCACGCAGATGTCGCGTCGGCGGAACTCAATCAGCTCGTTCCGGTCGCAGATCTGGTCTGGGCCGCTTCGATGGTGCATCACCTCCCTGATCAGCAAGCCGGCGTCACCGGCCTCGTCACTGCTCTCAAGGCGGGCGGAATGCTCGCCCTGGTCGAGGGGAGCCCACCCACGTACTGCCTGCCCTGGGACCTCGGAATTGGCGAGCCCGGGCTCGAACGCCGCTTATTGGCGGCACATGATCGGTGGTTCGGTCAGATGCGCGCTGGCATGCCGGGTTCGGTCCGCATGCCATACGGCTGGAACATCGCACTCGCCAAGGCCGGTCTGGACCGGGTCGGCTCGTTCAGCCGCCTTGTCGACCGTCCTGCGCCACCGGATGACGTCGTCCGGAACTACGTGGTCGAGCACGTCAAGTGGCTGGGTTCGGTCACCGACGAACTCATGACACAGGACGATCGGGACATCCTGAGTCGTTTGCTCGATCCGGTGGATTCGGAGTACTTGGGAAGTCGGGAAGATCTCTACGTTCTCGGAGCGCGGACGGTTCACTTCGGATTCCGCCGATGAACGAGCCGGTCGTCTGCACCCGTTGCGGGGTTCAACGGGACCCAGTCGAAGACCCGCTCGATGCTCTGGCGTGGGTGAGTGATCGCGACGGCGGTGCTCTGCGCTGGCTTTGTCCTCGATGTGCGCGGGAGCACGTGCGCGATATCGAGGGCAAGCTCCCGTCCGACTACTGGTAGCCGCGGCTCATACTGTCACCTCCCTCAGCGCTTGAACTTTCGGTCGCCGGCGACGCGCCGCCGTCGCGAACGCGCTCGTGAGTTCTCGAGCCACCGTCATGGCGTCGCCGCGTAGGCGGTTCGGAGTGGTCCGTACCAACACCACTCCAGAACCCGTAAGGGGTAGATGGCCTATTTCGGGACGGTCGGAACGGGTCGCGGCGGGATCAAGAAGCCAGCCCAGCGCGACTTCGTCCCACCACGCGTCGACCACTCCGAGGCGACGTCCTGCCGAGTCGCAGATGGTCACGTTCCATGTCGGTGGCGGCAGCGGGACACCGCCGAGCAGTTCCCGCGCCACGCCTTGCTGATAGGTGTCGCGGAGGGAACCGAGGCTACGGAGTGTCTGGCGGACGGTAGACGTCCCGCGTTGATTCCCGGCGTCGAGCTCGGCGCGCAACTGGTCTGCCGTGCACAGGCCGTAGTAGACAGGCAGAGTCAACAAGCGTCGCAGCCTGTCAGGATCAGTCTCGTGGCGAGCGAGATCTATGGTGGCCCGTGCCGGTGGGGCGAACGGGATACCGTCCACGACGACGGGTTCGGGAACTCGTGAGGTGCGGTCGAGCCAGGTGAACTCGTGCGAGCCCATGCGTCGCCCGACCGGAATCAGGACGTGGACGCGCCGGGATGGTGACAGCGGAATTCCTTGCGCCTGCAAGGCATCCGTGCCGCTGATGACGGCTTGCGCGCCTGCGTGGTAGACCGCGGCGCGTAGTTGTTGATCGCGAGTGGGCTCTCGGTTACTCAGCAGGATCACGCCCGGCAGGAGTCTGCGCCACGGGCCGCCGGGCCGGCAACGTGACGAGATGACGTGTTGGCTCAGCCCCGCCCTGCGCAGGTGCGAGCTGGTGGTGACGCCATCGCGGTGCGCTGGGTCCCGCGTTGCGGGAGCGCTGATGGTTTCGGTCATGGCTCCAGCGTGGTGGTCGGGAGACAGCAACGGAAGGTGAGACGAGGATCTGTGGACAGCTTCGTCGCATGAATGGCGATCTCGTGTGGTTTCCGCCGAAATTGTGGATAACTCACGTCGTTTCGGGCTTTGTCGGTTGCGAAGTCGGAGCCGTACGGCATGGTGGGTGTTGCGGCGACGGGAAGCTCGGACATCGATCACTCGGTGCGTGACAAGTAGGAGGAGGTGATCCCGGGCACGAGAGCGTGGCGGAGGATCTCGTTGGAATACAACAGGTTCGGGGTAGACCGGGGCATCGATGCGACATAGGCGCGCGGTTGTCGGACGTGGTAGGGCCGACCGTGCGATCCGTGGGCGGGAGTTACGGTCGGAGGTCCCCGTGGACGCGCTCCGTGTGGCGAGTGCTGATTGTTCAGGAAGGCGGTGCCTATTGTCCGGTAGACCGAGCGACGCCGACGGCGGTGTGCGCAGCCGCCCGTGGCGAGGTGGACTCCGTTGAAGGGTGAGGGGTTCGCGAACCTGCGCGGGACCCGACGCCGGGGAGCTGCGACTGGAGTGAGGCGCCGGATCAGTCAGCGAACCCCGGCTGCCACCGGGCAACGATCCCTCGGGCTGGAATCTCCGCGTCGAGCTGACAAAGGATTCCGGTCGAGCCCGCGGTCACTCGGTGGATCAGGAGGTACTCAGGCGGAAGATTCAACGACCGGCCAGTGCGAAAGTCCCGGCCGCGCGTGTCGCCGACCCGCATCGCTTGGCGTTGCATCCAGCGGCGTGTGAAGTGGAAGCGTTCGGTGGCGAGTGGCTCGGTGAACGGGGCCAGGTAGGCGAGCACATCGTCAGCGCTGACCGCGGTCCCGGGGCGGATGAATCCGGACGACCGTAGCAACTCCATCAGCTCACTTGAGCGCTTGTCGAGCGCGAGGCGCGTCATTTCGCCCAGCTGGCGCGGGATGCCGTGCGGCAACCGGGCTACGGCACCGAAGTCGATCACGGCCAGCCGACCGTCATCCAGCAGCATGAAGTTGCCCGGGTGGGGGTCGGAGTGCAGGAGCTTCGCGCGGGCTGGTGACGAGAAGTGGAACTCGGCCAGGAGAGTGCCAACGTGGTTGCGGGTCTCGGCGTCGGCGCCGGCGATGACCTTCGTGAGGGGAGTGCCGGTCACCCACTCCATGACGAGCACCTTCGGCGCGCTTGCGACCACCTTGGGCACCAGCACCTTCTCGTCGCCGTCGAAGGCCTTCGCGAACTCGCGCTGGTTGTCGGCCTCACCGCGGTAGTCCAGTTCCTCGTCCATCCGGGCGGACAGCTCGGCGAGCAGCGGCTTGACCTCCGTTCCCGGCAGGAGCGCCTGGAAGAGCCTGCTGAAACGCTGTAGCTGGCGCAGGTCACTGCGCAGGGCCTCGTCGGCGCCGGGGTACTGAACCTTGACCGCGACCACGCGCCCGTCGTGCCAGACCGCGCGGTGCACCTGGCCGATGCTGGCCGCGGCGATGGGCGCGTCGTCGAACTCGCGGAATCGCGCCTCCCACGAGCGGCCCAGCTGCTCGGACAGCACGCGTCGCGTCTGTCGTGCCGGCATCGGCGGCGCGGCGGCCTGAAGCCGGGTCAGAGCATCCCGGTACGGGGCGACGAACTCGTCAGGCACCGCCGCCTCGAACACGCTCAGCGTCTGCCCGAACTTCATCGCGCCGCCCTTGAGCGTGCCCAGCACCTCGAACAGCTGCTCGGCTGCCTTCGCCGACAGGTTTGCATTGACTTCTTCGGCGCTTTGACCGGTCAGCCGCCGCCCCCAGCCGCCCACCGCCCGGCCCGCAATTCCGAGCGGCAGGCTCGCAAGCTTCGCGGCGCGGGCGGCGGTGCGGCGAGGAATCCCGGGATCGGCATGGTCGTCGGTCTCTTCGGGAAAGTCGGTCACTCCTGCGATTCTGCCTTGTCGACCATGTTCTCCGCAGCAGGCGGCGCGGGCACGCTGCTGACCTGCGGCTCCGGCCGAGCCCCGCAGCTGCATGCCGGATGCGGTGGCCACGGGCGGTGGTAGATCGTGTGCTCGTACGGGTCGATCTCCATCGTCGTATTCCACCCCGGGGGCACGCCGTCGGCCCGCCCTAGGGCCCGCAGTACCTGGCCGATAGCCAGCGCCGCGGTGGCCTGCACCGTCACCAGATCGGCCGGCTGGGTGCGGCCCGCGAGCTGCCCGGCGACGATGGGCCAGCGTTCGTCCATGGACTTGCGGACGAGGTCCGCGCACCCCAGGCAGCTACTCCGTCCGGGATAGACGAGCGGCCCCACGATCCCGATGCCCTCCCGGACGCGCACTGCGAGGTGCGGCACCTTCTCGTGCATCAGCTGCCGGACCAGCTCGGGCGGCGGGACGACGGCATCGGCGAGTACCGCGAGTTCCGGAAGCCGACCATCGCGCAGACGACGTGACACGGTCGCGGGATTCGCTCGCCGGATCGCGTCGGCGGCCGCCGCGGACCGGGACCTCCCGATGTCGGCGTCCGTGTAGCCGCTTCCGATGTCGTGGTCGGCGACCGTGCCGCCGGCCTCGACTCGCACCTGTCCGACGCCCGCGGACGCGAGCAGCACAGCCATCGCGACCGTCAGCCGTCCCGAGCCGAACAGCACGATCGCGCTGTGGCGGCGTCGCGCCACCGTCTCGCCATGGCCCTGCCGTGCTGACAGCGACCACAGACCCGCTTCGCTGGCAGTGCGGTTGTATGCGGAAGGCGGCCACGCCTCCTCGACGAGCCCGAGCCGCGTCAGGCTCGTGAGGAGATCGCGGAGCACCTCGACGTGTTCGCTCTCGGCGAGCGCGAGCAGGCTCTCCAACCGGAGGCTGCCGTCGAGCCGATGCAACACCCGGACCACGTCCGGAGGCAGGTCCACAGCCACCATCGCGTGGCGCGGGTCGAGACCGATCTGGACCTCGCCGGGACCGCGGTCGAAGACCTCGAGGCCCGGCCGCAGCCAGGGGCGTTCGGGCAGGAAGATCGGTTGCTGATTGATCGTTGTGTCCGTCATGGAGCACAGAGTGACTCATGGTGGCTAAGAATCCGCTAACCAAGATCCCGAGTTATCCACAGGTGCGTCGACATGTGGATAACTCGGGCCGTCTCGAAGCTGGTTCTCCCGCGTTGTCGGTCCCTGCCTTTACCGTGGACGGGTGGCGAACGCACGGGTGCCCTCTTTGAGGAACCGGGACAACACCGGGCAGTCATCGAACCCGCAGCTCAAGGTCGAAGTACGGCGTAGTGCACGACGAAGGCGGACGGTCAGCGCGTACCGGGACGGCGACACCCTCGTGGTGCTCATCCCGGCCAGCATGAGCCGAGCCGAGGAAAAACACTGGGTGGCCGAGATGGAGCGCAAGCTCCAACGCACGGAGACCAAACGCGCGTCTCCGGCGCGGGAATCGGACGCCGCGCTGCTCGCACGCTGTGCGCAGCTGTCCGCGCGGTACCTCGACCGTCAGGCGCTGCCCGCGAGCGTCCGCTGGGTGCCGCCGATGCGGACCCGGTGGGCTTCGTGCACGCCGATCGACCGGACCATCCGAGTGAGTGACCGATTGCAGAACGTGCCGGCGTGGGTGCTGGACTACGTGCTGGTGCACGAGCTGGCGCACCTGCGGGTGACGGCTCATAACGCCGAGTTCTGGGAGCTGGTCCGGCGCTACCCCAAGACCGAGCGGGCCATCGGCTACCTCGAGGGCCTCTCCGCTGCAGCAGGATGGGGGATCAGCGAGCTGGACGAGGACTGAGGGTTTGCGAACTCACGGCTGATCGAGGGCCTTCGACTGCAGCGGCCGAAGGCCCTCGCTGCGGTGCCCGGCTCCGAGGGCTCGGCTGCGTTCGCACAGTTGGTCCGGGCGTAGCTGGGACTGAACTACTCGATGAACTGGGTCCGGCGGCAAGCTGCAGTGAGTGGCTGGCCGACGCCAACGCGCCAGTCGCTGCCATCGTGGCAGCTTGCTGCCTGGGCTCAGGGAACCGACCGCAAGCGTTTGCTGATCGCTGCCGACCGCCGGTGGCGGGCCCAGCGGGAGTTGCTGCGGGCTAGGTTCAGGGACAGCCGACCGCGAGCGGTTGCCCAGCACCGGCGATGCCCGGCGGGGGTGGCCGCCGCGGAGCCCAGGGCTGGCGGACCGCACACGGTTGCCCAGCGCACACGGCGCCCAAGCGGAGTTGCTGCCGGTCACGAAGCCAGACGGACCGCAACCGTTTGCCAACACCAGCTGACCCGGCGCTGGCCCATCCGTCGGCTGCGGCTCAGGCGTCAGTGGCTGGACGCGCCGCCCTCGGGGTCCTCCGGCTTGTCCTCGCGCTTGGTGCGCTCCAGCTCCGCCATCGGGTCCATGTCGTCCAGCTCGCCGGCCTTGCCCAGGCGCTCGGAGAACTCCAGGGGGTCGTCGAGGTCCTCCGCGGACGGCATCAGGTCCGGGTGCGACCACAGGCCGTCTCGCTTGTCGACACCGTGCTGGTCGCCGACAAGCTTCCACAACGCGGACGCCGCACGCATGCGGCGCGGGCGGAGCTCGAGCCCCACCAGCGTGGCGAACGTCTGCTCGGCCGGGCCGCCGGTCGCGCGGCGCCTCCGCAGCGTCTCGCGCAGGGCGTCGGCCCCGGGGAGACGGTCGCCGACCGCATCGGCGACCACCACGTCGACCCAGCCCTCCACCAGGGCGAGCAACGTCTCCAACCGGTTCAGCGCCGCCTGCTGCTCGGGAGTCGTCTCAGGCTCAAGCAGGCCCGAGGACAACGCCTCCTCGATGCTCGCCGGGTTGGACGGGTCGACCTGGCCGGCCAGCTGCTCGAGGGCCGACGTGTCGACCTTGATGCCGTGCGCGAACTCCTCGACCGTCGCCAGCAGACGCTGCCGCAGCCACGGCACGTGCGAGAACAGGCGCTGGTGTGCGGCCTCACGCGCCGCCAGGAAGACCAGGATCTCGCTGCTCGGCAGCTCCAGACCCTCGGTGAACTTCTCGATGTTCGCCGGCAGCAGCGCCGACGTGGCGTCCGGCCCCAGGGGCAAACCCACCTCGGTCGAGGTCAGCACCTCCGAGGCGAGCTGCGCCAGCGCGTTACCGAGCTGCGAACCGAAAGCCATGCCACCCATCTGGCCGACCATCGACAGCAGCGGACCCGCGGCCTGCTTCGCCTCGGCCGGTAGCGCCTCGACCCAGGCGCCGGACACCTGTTTGGCCACCGGATCGCACAGGCGCTGCCACGTCGGCAGCGTCTTCTGGACCCAGTCGCGGGGAGACCACGCGCCCGTCACCGTCGCGCCGGCCGGCAGGATCGTCGCCGCGTCGAGCCACAACTCCGCGAGATGGCCGGCGTCGCGCACGGCGCTGTCAGCGTCGCCACTGGAGGCGAACCCGATGGTCCCGCTGCCGGTCTCACCCAGCTTCTGCAGCGCGATCTGCTTGGCGAGGTCGTAGTTCACCGGGCCCGACGAACTGCCTGCCTGGCTCAGCATCTGACCGAGCTGGCTCAGCATCTGACCGAGCTGGTTGAACGCGTCGGCACCGGACTGCTGGCCGCCCTCCGACGGCCCCTCGTCACCGGGCTTGTCGGGATCCGGGGGCCCGAAGCCGAACGGGAGGTTGCTCATAACACCACCGTACGCGGCCGGAGCAGCCGTGACCGCGCCAGAGGTGTCCGATTTCGCTCGCCGCGATCATGGCCTGGTGATCGGGCATGCGGGCCGGTCACCGTACGCTGTGCGCCGTGAGCGAGTCCCGCGACGAAAGCACTGCTCCCGGCGCCGCGACGGGCACCAAGCCCAGCGAAGGTGATCACGGCGGCGACGGGCACCGCCCGACGCGGCCCCGCCAAGGCGGCCGCATGACCAGGCGCGGCTGGACCGTGCTGGCCAGCGGTGTCCTCATCGTGGTGTTCGGTCTCATCGGCGCGTTCGTGCGGGTGCCCTACGTCGCGATCGGCCCCGGCCCCACCTACGACACGCTGGGGCAGGTCAACGGCGCCCAGGTCGTGGAGATCGACGGGCAGCAGACCTACCCGACCGGTGGTGAGCTGCGGATGACCACCGTCTCCCTCAACGACCAGATCACCCTCTTCGGCGCCCTCGGGCTGTGGGTGAGCGGGCGCTACGCGCTCGCGCCACGCGAGGAGTACTTCCGCCCCGGCGAGAGCGACGAGCAGGTCCAGCAGGAGAACGTCCAGCAGTTCCAGGACTCGCAGAGCAACGCCGAGGTCGCGGCGCTACGCCACCTCGGCTTCCCGATCAAGGTGCTTGCCCAGACGATCGTGGACAACACGCCGGCCAGCCGGGTCCTCGCCGCGGGCGACCGGCTGCTGTCGGTCAACGGACGGACGATCACCAGCGAGGACGACGTCACCGCGGCGCTCGCCGGCACCACCCCCGGGCAGACCGTGCCGATCACCTTCCAACACGGCAACGACCCCGCCCGCACCGGGGAGATCACGCTGGCCGCCAACCCCGACCCGAGCAAGAAGCAGGGCTTCATGGGCCTGCAGCCGATCGACCGGGCCGACGTGCCCTTCGATGTGAAGATCTCGCTGCAGGACGTCGGCGGTCCCTCCGCGGGCCTCATGTTCGCGCTCGCGATCGTCGACCGGCTCACGCCGGGGGAGATGGTGGCCGGTGAGCACATCGCCGGAACCGGCGAGATCAGCGAGAAGGGTCAGGTCGGTCCCATCGGCGGCATCTCGTTCAAGGTCGTCGCCGCGCGGGAGGCCGGCGCCACCGTGTTCCTCACACCCGAGGCCAACTGCGCCGAGGCGGCCGCCGCCGTGCCGAACGGGCTCAAGCTGGTGAAGGTCACGAGCCTCGACAGCGCCTTGTCGGCGCTGGACGCACTGAAGGCGGGCCGGCCGACGCCATCCTGCTGACCGGCCGCCGGTGGGCGTGGGACTCGCGGTGTGTCAGGGCGCGAGGGTGGCGCGCAGCGCCTCCACCAGGTTCGGGGCCAGGTCCGGGTGCTCGACGATCTCGTCGGCGGGCTCGGCGTCCTCGGCCTTGGTGTAGCCACGCAGCCGCATCACGCAGGCGCCTGGGCCGTCCCTCAGGACAGCGGCCACCAGCCGGGCCTCCGTCCTCTCCGGATGGTCCGCCGCGGCCCGGCGCAGCCGATCGGCATCGGCCGAATCGGACAGTTCCGACTCGGCGCTCGGCGGCAGCACGATGATCTCCTGGGCCAGCGCGCAGCCGGTGACCGCCTCCGGCCAGGCGATCCGCCCCAGCGCCTCCGCCAGGTCACCCTCGGGCAGCGGCTCCTGCGCCACCGGGGTCAGCGCGCTCGACAGATCGAGCTGACCGGCCAGTTCCGGCTGCTCGCGCAGCAGCGACGCCGTTGGGACCAGCGCGAACAGCTGGGGTGCCTGGTCCCACCCGCCGGCGTCCACGAACTCCTCGACTTCGCGGGCGAGCGCGGCGATGGCCGGGCCGGCGGCGGGGTTGTCTTCCGATGCCATTTCTTCATCGTGTCAGGTGCCCGCCTGAGGTGTCCGGTTCGGGCCGGTCGGGGAACCCGGACCGGCCCTCCTACAGTTAGGGGTTCAGGGGTGGCCTTCATTACGGTCCCCCGCCAGCCGACCACGACAACAGGAGCGTGCGCAGTGGCCAGTCGGCCCCCAGTGAGCCTGCCGAAGCTGTCCCGTCGCAGCCGGGTACTACTGATCATCGCCGCGGTGATCGTCCTGGCGCTGCTACTCGGCGCGCGCCTGCTGGACACCTACGTCGACTGGCTGTGGTTCGGCGAGGTGAACGCGCGCCAGGTCTTCAACACGATGGTCCTCACCCGCATCGTGTTGTTCTTCGCGATCGGGCTCCTCGTCGGCGGTTCGCTCGCGCTCAGCCTGTGGATCGCCTACCGCACGCGGCCGGTGTTCGTCCCGGTTTCCGGCGCCGACGACCCGTTGTCGCGCTACCGCTCGGCCGTGGTCGGCCGCATCCGGCTGATCGGCATCGGCATCCCGCTGGTCACCGGCCTCATCGCGGGCGCCACCGGCGAGGGCGACTGGCAGCGCATCCAGCTGTTCCTGCACGGCACGAGCTTCGGCCAGACCGACCCCGAGTTCGGCAACGACATCGGCTTCTACGCCTTCACGCTGCCCTTCTACCAGTGGCTGCTCGGCTGGCTGTTCGTCGCGGTGACGATCTCGTTCATCGGCGCGCTCATCGCGCAGTACCTCTTCGGTGGTATCCGGCTGGCCGGCCGCGGCGGTCAGCTCGCCGGCTCGGCCCGCGTCCAGCTCGCGATCACCGCGGGCCTGTTCGTGCTGTTGAAGGCGGTCGAGTACTTCTTCGACCGTTACAACCTGCTCTTCTCCGACCGCAACGCACCGCTCTTCTACGGCGCCAGCTACACGGACCTGAATGCAGTGCTGCCGGCGAAGCTGATCCTGCTGTGCATCTCCGCGATCTGCGCGGTGGCGTTCTTCGCCGGCGCGTTCCTGCGCAACATCCAGCTACCCGCGATCGCGCTGGTGCTGCTGATCCTGTCCGGCATCCTGGTCGGCGTCGCCTGGCCAGCGATCCTGGAGCAGTTCTCGGTGAAGCCGAACGCCAACCAGAAGGAAGCGCTTCCCATCAGTCGCAACATGGAGGCGACGAAGGCGGCGTTCGGGCTGAACAACGTCCAGTACGAGGACTACACGGGCACCGGGCAGGCGACCGCATCCGAGATCAACGCGGACGCCTCGACCGTGCCCAACATCCGGTTGCTCGACCCGAACGTGCTGGCCCCGACGTTCACCCAGCGGGTCGGCCGGGAGAACTTCTACGGCTTCCCGGCGAAGCTCGACATCGACCGCTACCGGATCGACGGCAAGACCCAGGACTACGTGGTCGCCGCCCGTGAGATCAACACCGCGAACCTCACCGGCAACCAGACCAACTGGATCAACAAGCACATGGTCTACACGCACGGCAACGGGTTCGTGGCGGCTCAGGCCAACACGATCGACCGTGCGGTGAGCAGCGCGAACAGTGACGGCGGTTACCCGATCGCGGTCACCAGCGACACGCAGAACCCGAACGGCGCCGGCATCGACCCGGCCAACCCGACCGCACCCGGCATCGCCGTGCAGGAACCGCGGATCTACTACGGCGAGCTGACCAACGACTACGCGATCGTCGGTGGTCAGGAGGGCCGGGCCCCCGGCGAGTACGACAGTGCCAGCAGCAGCAACTACCGCTACGACGGCACCGGCGGCGTGAACCTCGGCAACTGGTTCAACCGCCTTGCCTTCGCGGCGAAGTACGGCGAGCGGAACATCCTTTTCTCCGACGCGATCAGCGACGGCTCGAAGATCATGTACAACCGCGACCCGCGCCAGCGCGTCAGCAAGGTCGCACCGTGGCTCACGGTCGACGGCGACCCGTACCCGGCGGTCGTCGGCGGCAAGATCGTCTGGATCGTCGACGGGTACACCACACTCAACAACTACCCGTACTCCCAGCAGACCCAGCTGGGCGCGGCTACCGAGGACACGCTCGCCGGCGTCGCCCGGCAGGCCAACAACGACATCAACTACATCCGCAACTCGGTGAAGGCGACCGTCGACGCGTTCAGCGGCACCGTCACCCTCTACTCGGTCGACGACACGGACCCGGTCCTCAAGACCTGGGAGCAGGTCTTCCCCGGTCTGGTCAAGCCGAGCAGCGAAATCTCGCCCGATCTGCGGGCGCACTTCCGGTACCCGGAGGACCTGTTCAAGGTCCAGCGCGAACTCCTGACGAAGTATCACGTCACCGACCCGCAGGAGTTCTACACGACCAACACCTTCTGGAACGTCCCGCAGGACCCGACCCAGGAGGGCGGCACCAACCTGGACGCCTCCGGCCTGGCAAACCAGCCCGGGTACTACGTCCTGGCCGACGCGCCGGGGCAGAATGGCACAACTTTCCAGCTGACCAGCCCGCTCACGGCCCTCCAACGGCAATATTTGGCCGCCTGGATGACAGTGTCGTCGGATCCGAACGACTACGGGGCGATCAAGGTGCTGCGGCTACCCACGACAGCGGCTGGTAACAGCCAGGTGGACGGACCGGTCCAAGTGCAGAACCGGTTCCAGAGCGACTCGCGGTTCGCGCAGGAACGGACCCTGTTCAGCAACCAGAGTGTCACGGTGATCTTCGGCAACCTGATCACCCTGCCGGTCGGTGGCGGGTTCCTCTACGTCGAACCCGTCTACATCCAGCAACGCAACCAGAACAGCTACCCGCAGCTGGCTCGCGTGCTGGTGTCCTACGGGTCCAAGGTCGGGTTCGCCTCGACCCTCGCGGACGCGCTGAAACAGGTGTTCGGGGACCAGGCAGGGCAGTCGGCGACCTCGCCGACCCAGCAGACGCCCACCCCAACGCCGTCGCCGTCCACGACGCCACCAACGACGGCCCCGCCCGCGGCGGGCAGCACCCCGGCACTCGACCAAGCCGTCGCCGACATCCAGTCCGCGCTCGACCGGCTCCGGCAGGCCCAGCAGAGCGGCAACTTCGCGGCCCAGGGCCAGGCGCTCGCGGACCTCGAAAACGCCACCAGGGCCTACGAGAACGCCAAGGCAGGGCAAACATCCTCGGCGCCGCCCCAGCCGGGCGGATGACGCGCACGACCGGGTGCCGGCTGGTTCCGGCACCCGGTGTGCAGGCCCCCGCAACCAGGGCGTAAACTTGTTCTCACAACGCGGGGTGGAGCAGCTCGGTAGCTCGCTGGGCTCATAACCCAGAGGTCGCAGGTTCAAATCCTGTCCCCGCTACAGAGTCAGGGGCCCCTGTATCCGCGGAACGCGCGGATCGGGGGCCTCTTTCGCATTGCTCTGGGGGTCGACCCCCAGGCCCCCGGCAGGGGGCGAGCCCCCCTGCACCCCCCGTGCGGTGCCGGTTGGGGAGGGAGGTGCCCGTTGGGGGACAGGGGTGTGCGTTTGCGGAATGCGCGGACCGGGGGGCTTTGGCGTTGTTTTGGGGGCGGACCCGGGCCCGCGGCAGGGGGCGAGCCCCGGCACGCCTGTGCGGTGCCGGTTGGGGAGGGAGGTGCCCGTTGGGGGACAGGGGTGTGCGTTTGCGGAATGCGTGGACCGGGCCTCGTTCTCGTGGAGGGGCGGCCCACTGGAGGGCGATCCCCTGCGGCCGTGCGGGTGCCGGTGCGGGGGAAGGCGCCGTTGGGAGGTCGGGTCGTCATGTCGCGGAACCGGGGCGTGTACCCCTAGCGCTGCGGTGCTGGAAGAGGGGTGTGCGAGCGTGTCTGCTGTGGACTGGGTGGGGGGCGAGTGTGGGTGCGGGAGCGGTGTGTATAGTGGTGCTTACAGCGCGGGGTGGAGCAGCTCGGTAGCTCGCTGGGCTCATAACCCAGAGGTCGCAGGTTCAAATCCTGTCCCCGCTACCAGCGAAAATGGCCCGGTTCGACTCGAACCGGGCCATTTTCGTGCGCTCGGGTCACCCCGGATTGGGCCGGATGGGGGAGAGCAATGACCTTTGTGGACATTGAGCGTGACCACTGTGGACAGAACGCCGGAAAAGTGGCACCGTGTAGGTGTGTCTGAACTGAATGCAACAGCAGCGGCATTGCTCGGCCTGCTCCAGGACGGCCCGGCCACCGGGGGGCAGCTGGTTGCGGCGGCGGAGGAGCGGTTCGGGACGTTCTTCAGCGTCACCCGCAGCCAGGTCTACCGTGAACTGCCTGCCCTTGCCAAGGAAGGGCTCGTCCGGCTCGGCAAGCAAGGACCGCGCTCCAGCCAGCAGTATGTGATCACCGCCGCCGGGAAGAAGGCCTTCAAGGCCTGGCTGAGCTCCGACGCCGGCCCCGACCACCTCCGCAGCCCGCTGATCCTGCGTCTCGTGCACGCCGGTTCGCTCACCGCGAAACAGCGCGCCGGTCTCATCGAGACGGCGCGGGGCAGCTACCAGGAGGACCTGGACGAGGCCAGGGCCGCCGTCAAGTCCGCCGGGGATCCCTACAGCAAGGCCATCGCCGAGTTCGGCCAGGCGCACGCCCGCGCGGCGCTGAAGCTGATCGACGCGATCCCGGAGGCCTGACCGGCCGCGAGGTGTCAAGCGGCCGGTTCCCGTAACCGGCCGCACCTCGTGCCGTAACCTTGAAGGTTGTGAGTGGTGACTTCGCAGCCGACTTGAAGGACCTCGCCGGCAAACTGACGCAGGTCGAGTCCGTCATGGACCTCGACGGCCTGCGCGCCCAGGTGGCTGACCTGGAACAGCAGGCGTCCAACCCCAACCTGTGGGACGACCCGGAGGCCGCGCAGAAGGTCACCAGCCAGCTGTCCCACCGGCAGGCCGAACTGCGCCGGGTCACCGACCTGCGCCAGCGTGTGGACGACCTCGAGGTGCTCTACGAACTCGCCGAGGACGAGGGCGACGCGGCCAGCAAGGCCGAAGCCGACTCCGAGCTGACCCGCCTCTCACGCGACGTCGACGCCCTCGAGGTCCGCACGTTGCTCTCCGGCGAGTACGACGACCGCAACGCGGTGGTCACCATCCGCTCGGAGGCCGGCGGCGTCGACGCGGCCGACTGGGCCGAGATGCTCCTGCGCATGTACCTGCGCTGGGCCGAGCGCCACGGCTACCCGACCGAGGTCTACGACATCTCCTACGCCGAAGAGGCCGGCATCAAATCGGCCACCTTCAAGGTCGCGGCCCCCTACATCTACGGCACCCTGTCGGTCGAGCAGGGCACCCACCGGCTCGTCCGGATCTCGCCGTTCGACAACCAGGGCCGCCGCCAGACGTCGTTCGCCCACGTCGAGGTGCTGCCTGAGGTCGAGGAGGTCGACCACGTCGAGATCCCGGAGAAGGACATCCGGGTGGACGTGTTCCGGTCCTCCGGTCCCGGTGGACAGAGCGTCAACACCACCGACTCGGCGGTCCGCATCACGCACCTGCCGACCGGCATCGTCGTGTCCTGTCAGAACGAGAAGTCGCAGCTGCAGAACAAGGCCGCCGCGCTCAAGGTCCTCCAGGCGAAGCTGCTCCTCAAGAAGAAGGAGGAGGAGCGGGCCGAGCTTGACGCCCTCAAGGACAGCGGCTCGAGCTGGGGCAACCAGATGCGCAACTACGTTCTGCACCCGTACCAGATGGTCAAGGACCTGCGCACCGAGCACGAGGTGGGTAACCCCAGCTCCGTGCTCGACGGGGAGATCGACGACTTCCTCGAAGCCGGTATTCGGTGGCGCAAGCAAGTCAACGCTGCGTAGTCGCCACGCTCGAGGCAATAGGCCAACCCGGGCTTTACGGCGGCCATCGGTAGGATGGCCCACCGTGATTCGGCTCGACAGTGTCTCCAAGGTCTACAAGACGTCGACGCGTCCCGCACTCGAGAACGTGTCGGTCGACGTGGACAAGGGCGAGTTCGTCTTCCTGATCGGCCCCTCGGGGTCCGGCAAGTCGACGTTCCTACGCCTGTTGCTGCGCGAGGAGGTCCCCACCAAGGGCCGGGTCTTCGTGTCCAACTTCGACGTCGCCAAGATGGCCCGCCGCAGGGTCCCCCGCCTGCGGCAGACCATCGGTTGCGTCTTCCAGGACTTCCGGTTGCTCGGCAACAAGACCGTCGCGGAGAACGTCGCGTTCGCCCTCGAGGTCATCGGCAAGCCGAAGCACACCATCCGCAAGGTGGTGCCGGAGGTCCTCGAACTGGTCGGGCTGGAAGGGAAGGCCGACCGGATGCCGAACGAACTGTCCGGTGGTGAGCAGCAGAGGGTGGCGATCGCGCGCGCGTTCGTCAACCGGCCTCTCGTGCTGCTGGCCGACGAACCCACCGGGAACCTCGACCCCGACACCAGCCAGGACATCATGCTGCTGCTGGAGCGGATCAACCGCACCGGCACCACCGTCCTCATGGCCACCCATGATCACTCCATCGTGGACTCCATGCGGCGCCGGGTCGTCGAGCTCCAGCTCGGCAAGGTGATCCGCGACGACGCCCGGGGCGTGTACGGCGTCGGCCGATAGTCACCCCACCCCCCGCCTGCCCCCGACCTGAGGAACCGACCCCCCGATGCGTGCCAGTTTCGTGTTCAGCGAGGTCTTCACCGGCCTGCGCCGCAACATCACGATGACCATCGCGATGATCATCACCACGGCCATCTCGCTCGGCATGCTCGGCGGCGGGTTGCTGATCGTGCGGACCATCGACAAGATGCAGGTCAACTACATGGCCGACGTCGAGGTCTCGCTCTACCTGACGCAGGACGTCAGCGCGAACGACAAGACCTGCACGCAGGACCCGTGCCGCGGACTGCTGGCCGACCTGAACAGCAACCCGGCCGTCGAGTCCGTCGTGTTCGAGAACCGTGACCAGGCCTACGAGCGGTTCAAGAAGCTCTTCCAGGACAACCCGATCCTGGTCCAGTCGGCCCGCCCGGAGGCCCTGCCGGCCTCGCTGCAGGTGAAGCTGCACGACCCGAGCCGCAGCGACGTCATCACCCAGGAGTACGGCACCCGGCCCGGCGTGTCCCGGGTGGACGACCAGAAGCAGTTCCTCGACCGCTTCTTCGGCGTGCTCGGCGGCGTCCGCGACGGCGTGTTCGTCGTCGCGCTGATCCAGGCACTGGCGGCGCTGCTGCTGATCTCCAACACGGTGCAGATCTCGGCGTTCACGCGGCGCAAGGAGGTCGGCATCATGCGCCTGGTCGGCGCTACCCGCTGGTACACGCAGCTGCCGTTCCTCCTGGAAGCCGTGGTCACCGGTGTCATCGGCTGGGCGATCGCGGTGGGCGGCCTGATCGCGGCGAAGTTCGTCTTCATCGACCGCATCCTGGCCGTCACGGGCGGGATCATCCCGAACATCCAGGTGCTCGACGTGATCGTGGTCGCGCCGTGGCTGTTGCTCGCGTCGATCATCATCTCGGCCACCACCGGGTACGTGACGCTCCGGCTCTACGTGCGGCATTAACGCCGTGCTCCACCCCGGACGTGTGGGATAACCTGGAACTATGCCCAAAGAACGAGGCCAGAAGGTGATCGCGTCGAACCGCCGCGCGCGGCACGACTACGCGGTGCTGGACACCTATGAGGCCGGTATCGCGCTGGTGGGCACCGAGGTGAAGAGCCTGCGTGCGGGCCGCGCCTCACTGGTCGACTCGTTCGCGACGGTAGACGACGGCGAGGTGTGGCTGCGCAACCTCCACATCGCCGAGTACGAGCACGGCACGTGGACCAACCACGAGTCGCGCCGGAAGCGGAAACTGCTGCTGCACCGTGGTGAGATCGAGAAGCTGATCGGCAAGACCAAGGAGGGCGGGCTGTCGCTCGTCCCGCTCTCGCTGTACTTCAAGGACGGCAAGGTCAAGGTCGAGCTCGCCCTGGCCAAGGGCAAGAAGGCCTACGACAAGCGTCAGGACCTGGCCAAGCGCGACGCCCAGCGTGAGATGTCACGTGCGGTGGGCCGCGCCTTGAAGGGCCGCCGCTAGGTGGGACCCGGGCGCGACGAGGACATCGCGGCGTGGGTGCGGAGCCTGGGCCTGGACGGCCTCGTCGACCTGCACCTGCATTTCCTGCCCGAGCGGATGCTGGCCAAGGTGTGGGCCTACTTCGACGGGATCGGTGAGCGCACCGGCTACGACTGGCCCATCCGGTACCGGGTGTCCGAGGCCGAGCGGGTCGCGCTGCTCGAGTCGTTCGGCGTGCTGCGGTACGCGCCGCTGGCCTACCCGCACAAGCCGGGGATGGCCGAGTGGCTCAACGGCTGGCTGCGGGAGTTCGCCGAGCGCGTCCCGGCCGCGGTGCGCACCGCGACGCTCTACCCCGAACCGTCCGCGGCCCGCTATGTCACCGAGGCGCTGCTGGCCGGTGCGCGCTGCTTCAAGGCGCACGTCCAGGTCGGTGCCTACGACCCCCGGGACGAGCTGCTCGACCCGGCGTGGGGTGCGCTGGCCGAGGCCGGCGTGCCGGTCGTCGTGCACGCCGGGCACGGGCCCGAGCGCGGCCCGCACACCGGGCTCGACGTGTTCGGCGAGGTGCTGGCGAGACACCCGCGGCTGACCGCGGTACTCGCACACGCCGGGATGCCCGAATACGCCGACGCGCTCGCGCTCGTCGAGCGGTATCCGCGCGTCCACCTCGACACGACGATGGTCGGCGTCCCGTTCAGCGAAGCGCTGATGCCGCTGCCGCCCGACTGGACCCGTCGGCTGGCCGACGTCGCCGACCGGATCGTGCTGGGCACCGACTTCCCGAACATCCCGTACTCCTACGCCACCCAGCTGCGGGCGGTCGCCGGGTGGGCCGCCGACGACCGCCTGGGAACGGATTTCCTGCGGGCCGTGCTGCACGACACCCCGGCGAAACTGCTCAACCTCTGACGACCGGCCGCACCGTCACCGGCGCGGTGGTGAGCAGCAGCCCGGTCAGCACCAGTGCGACCCACGGCGCCGGACCGGAGAGCATCCCACCGTCGAGCTGGGCGGTGAAGCCGTGAGCAGCAAGGCCGAGCAGTCCGGCGGAGGCCAGCACAGTGGCCGCGGCGAGCTGTCCGGTCGCCATCGCCCTGCCCGGACCGGGCCGGGTTTCGAACCGGCCGAACGCTTTCAGCAGACCGGCGAGCACGACCGCCGCCGCACCGAGCCACAGCGGGGCGGCGGCGAACCAGCCGGCGCTCCCGGGTTCCGGTGTCGCATAACCGAAACCGAGGACCGCGACGCCCGCGACGACGACCAGGGCCGGCATGTGCCACAGGTACAGGGTCAGGAACCGCGGACCACTCCAGCGCAGCACGGCGGCGACCGCCGGTCGTTCGGCGAGCGTGGTCAGCGCCGGCTTCAGGGCCAGCCAGAACCCGATCTGCCCGACCGCGAGGCTCATCAGCACCGCGGTCGGCGGGCTCATGTTCGACACCGGCGCGCCCGGCATGCCGATCATGCTCGCCGGGTACGGTCCGAACGCGACGGCCAGCGCGGTGACCCCGAACCCGGCGGCGGCGAGCCCGGCCGCACCGCGACGGCTCAGCGTCCCGAGACGACCTTCGGCGTAGTGGAAACCGAGTTGGTGCACGGCGAGCCAGACGAACACGGCGTTGGCGTAGCCGAGCTGGCCGAAGACCTCGAACCGTCCGAAGTCGACGATCACCGCGAGCCCGGTGAGCACCAGCGGGACGCCCAGGCCCCAGCGCCGGTGTGCGCGAAGAAGAAGAGGCGTCGCGGCGACGATGATCAGGTAGACGGCGAGGAACCACAGCAGCTGGCCGGCGACCGCGCCGGCGATCCGCACCGGCTGCTCCGGCGCCCCGAGGTCGCGTAGCAGGTCTGGGGCCAGCGACCACCCCGCGAACAGTGGCAGGAGCGGGATCAGCAGCCGCTTGAGCCGGGTGGAGAGCCAATCCCGCGGCGACGCGGCTCGCCGCAGGGACAACAGATTGGCCGCGCCGCCGGCGAAGAAGACCATCGGCATGACCTGCGAGAGCCAGGTCAGTGCCCACCAGCCCGGGGTGGTCAGCGCGTTGCCGGTCGCCAGGCGGCCTTGATCGTAGCTGAGCACCGGCATCAGCCAGTGTTGCCCGACGACCGCGAGGATCGAGGTCGCGCGGACCACGTCGAGGAAGGTGTCGCGGGCTCCCGCCCGGTCCTGCCGGAGGCTTGATCGCATTCGATCAGCCTGGCCGGAACCGGCGCCGGGAACAGCCGGGCGGACCGCCGTCTTCGGCCGGGGGACAGGTGCAGCCCGAGGGTGGGGCAGCCCCTACCTACAGCTCGTGAGCCTCGTCGACCTCGGAGGCAGGCACCCCGCAGAGCCGGTACTCCCAGCCCGTCTCCGGGGTGAAGCCGAGCTGGTAGAAGGTCTCGATCTTGGGACCCTCGTGCAGATGGACGTGGCGCATGATCGTGCCGCTCACCGGGTCGTCGAGGGTCTGGATCCGGCCGTCGAGAGGGCCGCCGAAGAACCGCACGTTCTCTTCGGTCATGGCGCCCTCCTCATCCGTGAAACGATGTCGACGTTCGCCCATGGTAGGCGAGGGGTGGACCGGGCGCCGCCGTCAGAACGGGTGAGGGGCGATCGCGCCGCGAATCAGGTGCGGCCGAAGTAGGTGAGGACCGCGCGGACGCGGCGGTGCTCCTCCGCGCCGGCCTCCAGCCCGAGCTTGGCGAAGATGTTGCCGATGTGCTTCTCGACCGCGCCGTGCGAGACGACCAGCGCGGAGGCGATCGCCGAGTTCGACAGGCCCTGCGCCATCAGCCCGAGCACCTCGGACTCTCGCGCGGTCAACGCGCTCAGCGGGTTCTTCCGTCCCCGGGCCATGACCTGCGCGATCACCTCCGGATCGATGGCCGTGCCACCTCGTGCGACACGGCGGACCGCGTCGAGGAAGTCGGCGACGTCGGCCACGCGCTCCTTCAGCAGGTAACCGACCCCGCCCGCCCCGCCGGCCAGGAGTTCGACCGCGTAGCTCTCCTCGACGTACTGCGACAGCACCAGCACCGGCAGTCCCGGCACCGCCTCGCGCGCGGCCAGCGCGGCGCGCAGGCCTTCGTCGGTGAACGTCGGCGGCATCCGGACGTCGACGATCGCCAGGTCCGGCCGGTGCTCGGTGACGGCCCCGACCAGCGCGTCGCCGGTGTCGACCGCGGCGACGGTCGTGATGCCCTCGTCGGCGAGCAGCCGCTCGACCCCGGCTCGCAGCAGGACCGCGTCCTCGGCGATCACCACACGCATCCGCCAACCCCCAGTCCGTGAGTGAACTCGCCCTATTCACTCACGAACCGGGTCACCAGGTACACGGCAGGTCGGCTCGCACCACGGTCGGCCCGCCCTGGGGGCTCACCACGGTCATCACGCCGTCGATGGTGGCGGCCCGGTCGGCGAGACCGGCCAGCCCGCCGCCGGGACGCACCACCGCGCCGCCGTGCCCGTTGTCGGTGATCTCGATGATCACCTTGTCGTCCGTGCGCCACGCGCTGACCTGTGCTTCCGTCGCGCCGGAGTGCTTGGCGACGTTGGTCAGCGTCTCACCCGCGATGAAGTACGCGGTGGTCTCCACGGTCGCCGGCGGACGCGGTTCGATGTCGACCGTGACCTCCACCGGGATCGGTGTTCTGGCCGCCAGCGCGGACAGCGCCGCGTCCAGCCCCCGGTCGCCGAGCACGGCCGGGTAGATGCCGCGTGCGAGGTCACGCAGTTCCGACACCGCGATCTTGGCGTCGCTATGGGCCTCTTCAATGAGCGCACGGACCGCGTCCGGGTCCCGGTCCAGCTTGTTCTTCACCCGGCCGAGGTTCAGCGCCACCGCGACCAGCCGCTGCTGGGCGCCGTCGTGCAGGTCACGCTCGATGCGGCGGCGTTCGGCCTCGGCGGCGTCCACTCCGCGAGCCCGCGACGCCTGCAGTTGCTGCGCCTTGACGCGTAGCCGTTCGGCGCGGTTCGGGCCGAGTAGCGCGATCGCCAGCGAACCGTGCACCCAGCCGATCCACGGCGCGACCCAGATCGCCATCGGCACGAGCACGATCGACGCGACGCCGACCACGAACTCGACGATGCTCAGCGGGAACGCCGCGATCAGGTAGGCCAGGTCGCGCCACGTCGTGCTGTCGACCAGGCGCATCCGCCAGCGGCGCAGCACCCCGCCCTCGACCGGCGCCCGGTCGGCCGGTGGCAGCGGGGTGCCGAGCATCCGGCGCACCCAGCGGCGTTCCAGGTCGCCGAAGCCGCGGACCAGGCTCGTGGTCACGAGCAGGATCGGGATGCCCACCCAGATGACCACCGTCGCGATCCCGACGACGCCGAGCGTCACGATCAGCACGAACTGGACCAGGCGCAGCGCGAAGGTCGAGATCATGTAGGTGATCGACTTCGCGGCCCCCGGACGCGGCTGCTCGATCGGCGCATGGTCACCGGCCACGGCGCTCATCATGCCACCGCGCTCGCCTGGTCGACGGCCGATTCGGCGAGGCGCCGGGCGCGCGGACCTGGGCCGAGCACGGCGCGGGCGAACAGCGCGTGGGCCGTGCCGAGGCCGCGGGTGATCGCGACCGCGAGCGCCAGGACGATCAGGCCCAGCGCGGCCCACGGCAGCGCCGCGACCGGCGAGCCGACGACGATCCAGCGCTCGTCGTAGGCGGGGAAGACGTACGCACCGCCGGGCAGGTAGGTGCAGTAGAACGGCAGCGTCGCCGCCGCGAGCCCGACCGACCAGAAGGTGACCACGATGACGAACTCGGCGATCCCGAGCGGCAGCAGCAGGACCAGGTAGAGCGCGTCCCGCCAGGTCGCGCCGTCGCTGATCCGGGCCTTCCAGCGACCCTTGAGGCCCTCCAGCGGGAGCGGCTTGTACGGGCTCGCGACGTAGGTGCCCAGCATCCGGTGCACCCGGACGCGCTCGAACCGGCCGGCGGCGCGGGCGAGCAGCACCGCGGCGGCGAGGACCGGCAGGCCCACCCACACGATGGCGGTGCCCAGACCAGCGGTGAACAGCGTTACCAGCACGCTGAACCCGGCGACGCCCAGCGGCAGGTTGCTCAGCAGGTACCCGAGCGAACCGAGCACCGGCGGATGTGGACGACTCCCGTCCAGCTCGGAATACGTCGGCCCCATGATCTGTCCCTCTCTGTGCGGCACGGGACCAGCATCCCGGGGTTTCCGCTGGTGAACCATGGGGTGCGCGGGTGTCGGCGGGGTAGGGACAACCCCACCCGCCCGGAACAAACCCGGTTGCCGTGGGCGTTATGCTGGTGATGGAAACACCATCAAGGGGGTGAACGGTTTCGACTCTGGACGTTGAGTCAAGGGAAGCGTGCCGGTGCAGGCGAGAGACCACCGTAAGCGTCGCCGCAACCAATTAAGCGCCAAGACTAATAGTCAGCGCGACTTCGCCCTCGCCGCCTGAGCGAGTGCGAGTCTGTCGGCCCGGGAGCGCCTCCGTCCCGGTAGCCGGCATCAGCTAGGAGGCTCACCGTCCGGACCCGGCCGCGGGGTCCGGATGGGAAACCCACAGCGGCTGGGCCCGTCACACCGGCTCGTTCGCATGACCGGTGGGGCCGAGTAGAGGCAGAGCGAACTGCGCACGGAGAAGCCTAGGCAAGGCGCCAGAGGACCCGGGTTCAATTCCCGGCACCTCCACTTCGGCGACCCGTGTCCGCGGAAAGCGCGGACCGGGTCGTTCCGGATTATCTTGGGGGACCGAGTCCCCCAAACCCCCTACGGTGCGAGCTTCTGCTGACCCGGCGTGGTCGCGGTGGTGAGTGACCAGCGATGGTGACCAGCCGGGGTTGGTGACCAGCGTTGGTGAGCGGCCCACGTTGGTGAGGTCGGCTTGCTTGCCGACTGACTGGCGCCGCGGAAACCCGTCCTGTACCAGGATCGAGGAGGCTGGTGGTGTGGATGAGTTGAGGTTCGAGCAGGACCTGGTGCGGGCGCTGCTGCGGGATCAGCATCCGGATCTCGCGAACCTCGAGCTCCGAGATGTCACCGGTGGCTGGGACAACCAGCAGTGGCGCCTCGGTGCGGAGTTGGCCGTGCGCCTGCCGCGCACCGAGCGCGCTCCGGCCCTGCTGCGCACCGAGCAGAAGTGGCTGCCCGGTCTGGCTGGGCGCCTGCCGCTGCCGACGCCCATCCCGGTGCGCATCGGGGAACCTTCGGCCCTGTTCGAGCACACCTGGACGATCACGCGCTGGGTCGAGGGCGAGCCGGCGGACCGCGCGCCGATCACCTCCGCTGACGCGGCCGATTCACTCGCGGGTTTTCTGAAGGCCCTGCATCAGCAGGCACCCGCGGAAGCCCCCGCCAATCCCGTGCGCGGCATCCCACTCGCCGGGATGCAGCGCGGGTTCACCAGCTCGCTGAACGTCATAGCCGATGACGCGAGGGCCGACGCCGCCCGAGAGATCTGGGAGAAGGCCGTCGCGGCGCCTGCGTGGCACATGGCACCGACTTGGCTGCATGGCGATCTGCATCCCGCGAACGTGGTCGTACGGGACGGGACGCTCTCCGGAGTGATCGACTTCGGCGAGATGTGCGCAGGCGATCCCGCGACGGACCTCTCAGCTGCCTGGATCCTGCTGCCCGCGGGCACCGCGAGCCGGTTCTCCGGCATCTACGAGGACGCGGACGAGGCCACGATCGCGCGGGCTCGCGGCTGGGCTGTCCTGCGCGCCTTGCACCTGATCAGTATCGGGCGCAACGGGAGGCTGGGGCTCCCCGGAGGCAAACCGACGTGGGAGCCGGCCGGCTACGCCACGCTTGACCGGGTGCTGGCGGCGAACTGATCGCGCGGCGACGCGTCAACGGCGACTTTCACCGGACCGGCGGATGCGGATGTGGAGCACCGCCGGGCTTCGGTCCTTCTGGGGCCGGGTGCGGAAGGTCGTGGGTGAAGATGCCGGTCCTGGTGAGCAGGCGCGCCGTCAGCGTCGCGGCCAGCACCGTGACCGCCAGTGGCACGACAAGTGCCGGCATGGCCGTCAGCTCGAGGACCACGACGATCGCCGTCACCGGGATTCGCGCGGCGGCCGCCATTGCCGCGGCCATTCCGAGCAGGCCGTAGAGCCACACGTCCTCGGGGCGCGCCAGTGCTGTGGCCAGCAGCGTTCCGCCGATCGCGCCGATGAACAGGATCGGGCCGAACAGGCCACCGCAACCACCAGCACCCAGCGTGAGGCTCGTCGCGACGATCTTCCCCGCCAGCAGCAGCGCGAGCAGGACCAGCGGATACTGCCCGCGCAGAGCCTCGTGCACGGCGGATGCGCCGACGCCGTGCAGCTGCGGCAGCGCGGCGACCAGACCACCGAGGAGCAGGCCGCCACAGGCCGGGCGCAGCCAGGACGGCCCCCGCCACACCCACTCACAAAGACGCCGGACGCGGAAGAACACGTGCACGAACAGGCAGCCGGCCGCGCCGACCGCCAGTCCGATGAGCGCGGGCGCCAGTACCCCGGCCGTCTCCGGTCTGGACGGCGGGGCCGGCACCAGCGGGATGTTCGGGGCGAGATGGTCCGCGACCAGGTCGGCGACCGCGGCGGCGATCGCGGCCGAGGTGAAACACCCAAGGCTGAACCTGCGCAGGATCAGTTCGATGGCGAAGAACGGCGCGCTGACCGGAACGTCGAGGATGGCGGCGAAACCCGCCGCGGCACTCGCGGCGACGAGGGTACTCAGCCGCGGCCCCGGCAGGGCGGCCAGGCGCCCGAGTAGCGATCCGAACGCCCCCGCAAGGTGCACGACCGGCCCGATACGTCCGACGGAGCCGCCGCCGGCGATGCACACCGCCGACGCGGACACCATCACCGCGGTCGTGCCCAGCGGCATCCGGCCGTCCGAGTCGTCCACGGCCCGCATGACCTGAGTGATGCCCTGGCCGCGGACGCCGGGTGCGAACCGCTGGAGGAGCGGGCCGTAGACGAGCCCGGCCAGCACCGCGCTCAGGATGACACCCCAGGCACCGGGTGCCCACCGCGTCACCGCCGACAGGAGCTCCCCGAGCTGCGCGATCAGCCAGGGGAACGCGGACGCGAGCACCCCGGCGACGGCACCGGCCGCGACCGGGAGCGCCAGGAAGGTGCCGATTCGTCTCACGCCGAAATTGTCGAAAAGTTCGCGGGGAAAATCTGTATGAGTTGCCCAACAATGGTTTGCACGCGCAGCACGCGGTTCTGGGTGCGGTTTCCGAAACAAAAACCTAACGTTCTGGAAACCGGGTTGTGCGCACTGGGTGTATCGGAACAGAAGACCGCAGAAGGCAACTGTTGCACAGAGCAAAATAATTGGATAGAATAGGCATCGGCGAGTCCGGGGGACTGCGGAGCCTCCGGAATCGCCATGGCGGAACGATCCAGGGTCGCGGAAATGCGGTTGCTGCGGCCCTGGATCGACCCCATTTCGGAGTCGCCGGCGCATGCGGTGGGCCGCGTACGGTAAAACGGACACGTGCGAACCAGCGATGCGGCCGGCGCCGGACCCTCCCCCGATGACGCCGACGCCCTCACCGACGCGGTGCTGACCGCGTCCCGGCTGTTGGTGGCCGTGTCCGCGCGATCCATCGCCGCGGTCGACGACTCGATCACGCTGCCCCAGTTCCGCGTCCTCGTGGTGCTGGAGACCCGTGGGCCGCTCAAACCCACCGCGCTCGCCGAGTACCTCGCGGTCAATCCCTCGACGGCGACGCGGATGGTCGACCGGCTGGTGGTGGCCGGGCTCGTCAGCCGGGAGGCGAATCCCTCGTCGCGCCGCGAACTCCTGGTCCGGCTGACCGAGACGGGCTCGGCCGCCGTCCGCGAGGTGACGCGGCGACGGCGGGCCGAGATCTCCCGCATCGTCAGCCGCATGCCGGCCGGGACACGACGCGGGCTGGTCCGCGCGCTCGCCGCGTTCGCCGAGGCGGGCGGCGAGCCCGCCGTGTCCCAGCCGGCCGACGTGCTCTGGGTCTGATCGCCGCTCACAGGCGGCGGATGCCGGAGGTCGGCTTGCGCAGCCGCAGGATTCCGCCGACCACGATATCGACGACCAGGAACACCGCCAGACTCATGCCGAACACGGGCAGCACCCACCCGAGCGCGGCGGCGACGACGGTGACCAGCAGCAGGACCGGCCACGGACCCTGCCGCCACACACCCCGGGGAATCGATGCCCACCGGCCCCGGTACGGGTTGTGGATCCACCACATCCGGTAGCCCACCGCGATCAGGACGAGCGTCCCGGCAGCGATGAGGGCCAGCACGATCTGGTTCGCCAGGCCGAACAGCGACCCGGTGTGGAACTCGGCGGCGAGCAGGCTGAGCTTGGCCGGCAGCGGGTAGTCCCGCCAGCCGATGTGCTCGGTGATGGCGGCGGTGTACGGGTTGATCGCGATGCTGTCCCGCTGGACCGGCAGGCCCTCCGACATCTCGGCGACGGTGTAGGGCCGGTCGGGCGCCGCGGGCGGGCGCACGGACAGCTCGCCGCGCAGCCCGGCATCCGCCGCCATCTTGATCACGTCGTCGATGCCGATCGGGTCCACGCCGGCGGGTACCGCGACCGGTGCCGCGGCGAGCGCCGGGGCGCGCAGGTGCACCGGATCGATCCGCTGGTCCGCGCGGCCGCCCGCGAACTGGGACATCGCCAGCCCGGTGACCGCGGCGACGAGCAGGCCGACGCTCAGCCAGAGGCCGACGGAGCCGTGCACTCCGCGCAGCCGCACCCACCCGCTCTTGCCGGCGGTCGCCGGGAGGAGCACCTCTCGTGCGCGCCGTTTGCGGCGGGTCCGGGCCAGCCAGAGCATCAGGCCCCCGATCACGATCGGCGGGAGCCAGCTCGCGGCCAGTTCGGCGTAGATCCGCCCGGGCTCGCCCAGTTGGAGATTGCTGTGCAGGGCACGGAGCCACGTGTTGGCGGGCAACCGGTCCGCCACCGTGGCGAGCTCGCCGTTGATGAAACCGGTGTAGGGGTCGAGGAACACGGTCCGGTCCGGAGTGCCCGGCGGGCCCGGCACGGACAGCACGACCCGCACCGTCCGGTCCGGCCCGGCCGGAGTGATGACCGAGGAAACGGTGCCCTCCGGATGCGCGACCAGAGCCGCCCTGACCAGGTCCGACACCGGGTGCGGCGTCCCCGACGCCCGATTGACGTGCAGGTCGCCGTGGTAGAGGTCGTCGTGAATCTGGGGGCTGAACACGTACACCAGTCCGGTCAGGCACAGCACGGCGAGGAACGGGGCGACGAGGATCCCGGCGAGGAAGTGCACCCGCCGGGCGAGCAGCCGCAAAGCGGTGCCCGTGCCCGAGCCCTTCCCGCGCGCCCGGCGGGGGACAGGGCGGTCGATTTTCGTGGTGGTCATGACATCACCGGACATCGACGAGCTGTGTCAGCGTCTGCTTGCTCCCGTCCGGGGCAGCGACGGTGAGTGCGAGCTGCCACCGGCCGGCGCTGGGCATGTTGGCCTCGCCGGCGGCGTAACCCGCGGCGCGGTGGGCCAGGGAGACCGGCACCGGCGGACGGCCGTCCGCGGTGAACACCGCCGTCACGGTCAGGTCGTCCCGTGCGCGGCCCGACTCGTCCCGGACGGTGACAAGGGTGTCCAGCCGGTCCCGCGCGATCGGGAGCACGACCAGGTCGATCGACCCGGTCCCGCCCGTCGCGCCCGTGTCGAATTCCAGGCGAGTGGGGGCGACCTGGTCGCGCAGTGCCGGAGCCGTGGTCGGATTGGCGGCCGCGTGCGCGGTCTGCGCGGGCTGGATCGTCACCAGGACCGCGGCGGCGCCCAGCGCGAGCGCGGCGAAGCCGCCGAGGGCGAGGAAGGTGGTGCGCAATCGGCGCAGTTGGGCGCGTTGTGCTTCGCGCGAGCTGAACCGGGGGTGGGCCCGGCGGCGGCCGAGCACGATGACGACGGCGAGCGTGAGCGCCAGGGCGAGTACCCCGCCCATGAGCCACCAGCGTCCGCCCGCGTCCGCGCCGTGCAGTTGCCTGCGGAGGTGCCAGGCGCCGGCGATGACCAGCAACCCGGTGCACACGACCGCGAGGAGCGCGAAGCGGGGGAACACCATGCCGAGCAAGAATCGGTCCGCCTCGCGTGGCATCAGCGCGAGCAGGAAAAGGCCGCTGATTCCGAGTCCGACCGCGATGACCAGCACGACGTCGACGGCGACCGTGAGCGGTTGTGGTGTGCTCGGAGCCGCGAACGCCCAGGTGGCGGCCAGCGCGGATCCGCAGCCCAGCACGGCAGCGCCGCGCAGCCACCGTTCCTCGCGGTCCTCGACCGGCGGCATGCTCAGCAGCTGCGCCAACCCAACCGTGATCGGGATCAGGACCGCCAGCCGGGCGAGCAACGCACCGCCGATGCCGGACTCGAACGTCCCGGACAGCAGGCGGGCGTCGAAGGCATCACGCAGCGGGGCCCAGGCGGCATACGGTCCGAACGAGAGCAGGGTGACCGCGGTCGCCACTACGAGCGAGGCCCACGCGCCCTTGATCACCCGTCGCGTGGTCCTGTTCCTGGCGCCCGACGGCCAGATGGCGGCGACGAAGAATGTGGAGCCGATCAGCACCGCCATCGCGAGAGCCGCGGCGACGCGGGCCGTCAGGTGCACCGCGGTCACCGTCGGGTCGTGGACGGTTTCGATCGCCGGCACGCCGACCGGGTCGATGGAGGAGGAGACGTCGAACGTGAACGACCCGCCGAGCGGTTCGAGCCCACTCGAGGGCAGGGTCCAGGCCACCGTCCAGCTGCCCTCGTAGCGGGTCATCGGCATCGGCACGGCGATGGTGTCCTCGCGGCCGTCCGGGTGAACCGGTCGCTCGAACACGACCTGCTCGCCAGGCGGGTTGAGGACGCGGATGGTGGCGAGGCCCGCCGGCACCGGGCGGTCGAACGTCAGCTGGATCTGGTCCGGCGATTTCACGGTTTCCGTGCTGCCGGGGGAAGTCGTGCGCAGTACCGGATCGCCGGCCGGGGACGGTGTGGTGGCGAGGAGAACTCCCCAGCAAACCGCCACCATGAGAAGCAGGGCGACGAGGCGGCGGGGCCGCACCGGCGGGAGCCGGATCGAGGCCGACTTGGGCGGACGTTGTTCGAGCGTGATCACGGTGCCTTCACCTCAGCCGGTTCTGCAGGGCGGGTTTGCGGGTGCGGGCCGAAGGGCCGGAAGGGCCCGGGGCCGGGAAAACCCGGCCCCGGGCCTGGACTGCCGGTCTCAGCAGACCGACTGGTTGATCGGGTTGAGCTGCTGGCAGGTGAGCATCTTGCGCCAGTCACCCTGGTTCTGCTGAACCCAGCCGTTGTAGACGAGCGGGATGGGCAGCACGCCCTGGCCGCCGTAGCCGGCCCTGCCGGAGACAGCGCCGTCCATCTTCGTCGTCGAGGTCGGGTCGAGCGTCACCGTGCCGGCGACCTTCGCGTCACTGATGTCGCCGTCGTTGTTCGGGTCGAAATCAATGATCTTCATGATGTTCGCGAACTTGCTGGAGGCGTAGCCGTAGTAGCCGCCGCCCTTCTTGGCCCCGAAGTTGAGGCCGTGGCACCCACCCGCACAGGGCAGGTCCTTGACCACCTTGTCGGTCCTCGGGTCGATGACCGAGATCGTGCCGGAGAAGACGTTCATGCCCAGCATGGCCTTCCCGTCCGGGCTCACCGGCATCTGGATCATCAGACCGCCATAGGCGGCGTCGGGCTTCGGCCCGTCGATCGGGCTGTAGTTGGACCACAGGTCGATCGTCTTGCTGTGCACCTTGCGCCCGTCGTCACCGACGCACGCGTTCTCGGCCAGCGAGATACACGTGACGGACTCACCGAGGAAGTCGGCCGTGTAGGCCTTCTTCGAGTCCGGCGTCATGCTGGTCGCCAGTGGCAGCTGCCCCGTGGGCTCCGTCTTCACGGTGCCGGTGGGCAGGTCCACAATGGACGCGTTGTTGGTCAGCGTGTTCGGCGTGATGACCGTCTTGCCGTCGCCGCTGGTCCAGTGCGCGTGCGGGTGGCGGACCTCACCGGTCGGGCTCACCGAGATCTTCCGGAGAATGCTGGTGCCGCCCGGAGCCATCTCGACGATCTCGTTACCCGCGTTCAGACCGATGACGAGCTTGTCGCTACCGGGCTCCGTCATCACGTGGGCCGGGTTGTGCCCGACCTCGGTCTGACGGAGGAACTGCCCGGTCTCGCGATCGAACACGTCGAGTTTGTTGTCGAACCACTCGGTCTGGTACAGGTACTTGTAGTCCTTGTCGGTCCACATGTTGTGCGGGTTGTTCATGTCGATGCCGGGGGCACCGATCTTCCGCTCGACCGACCAGTTACTGGCGTTGATCTTCGTCGTGGAACCGACGTGGGGCTTGCCCGCCCACTGCTCCATCTCCGTGTCGACCCACACCTCGCCGACACCCGGGGTGGCCGGGAACTGGTCACCCTTGGCGAGCGTCTTCGGGTATCCGAACTTCTGGTCGTAGTACGCGTCGAGGTTCGGGATCAGTACCGGGTTACCCGCGGCGTCGTACTGCAGGATCGGCACCGGCGCCTGGATCGGGTTCCAGCTGTTGGTGTCGTTCGCCTTGAACTGCTGCCAGTCCTCGGGGTTGGTGATGTTGAAGAAGATGTTCACCAGCCGCTGGACGACGTCCGAGTTGGACGGAACGGTCAGGGCGCGCGAGTTGATCTGCAGGTTCTTGCCGAAGTCCAGCCCGATGGTGAGCGGGTCGTCGACCACGACGGCACCCAGCATGTACGGCGCGACCCGGTCGTCGAACGCGTACAGGCCCGGTTCGGTCAGCTGGATGTCCTGCTCACCGAAGAAGGCACCCTTGTTGTCGTCGAACGGGTAGCCGACCGCACCCTCCGGCGCGATGATGCCGAACGGGTCACGGATGCCCTCCGACTCCGACGGGTCGACGATGAACTTCACCGGGACCGCCGGACCCTTCACCGCGAACTTGGCCAGATCGTTGAGCGCGTTCTGCAGGTCGAGGCCGACCTGCATCTGGCCGGAGCCCAGGTTGATCGGCTGGTCCGCGGGCATGCTCGCAAGCTGCTGCTGGAACAGGCCCATCAACGACGCTGCCTTCGTCGCGGAGGGGGTGGCCTGCGGGATGTTCGCCCCGATCTGCTGGACCGCCGACAAGGTGCTGTCCAGGTTGAGCGCCTTCCAGAGGTCCGCGCCGGTCTGGCCCAGCGTGGGAACCGCGCTCGCCACGCCCTTGACCAGGTTGGTCAGCGAACCGGCCTGGTCGGTGTTCAGCACGTTGTTCAGACTGGCCCCGGTCAGCAGGCCACCGCCGCTGATGCCGAGCCGGGGCAGTTCCGCCACGGCCAGGTCGTGCTCACCGAACAGGTTGAGCCCCGAGTCCATCCACCGGCCGTTCTGGTCGGTCATGTGGAAGACGATCGGCACCGGCCCGACTCCGATCGGCTGCTGCGCCGCGGCCGGCACGGCCGCCACCGTGGTGGCGCCGATCGCGGCGATCGCGAACGGAACCACCGCCTTGAGGCGGTTGCGCCGCTTCCTGGCTCCCGGAGGAGCGTCTTCGGACATGCGCTTCCTTTCTCTCTCTGATAAGGGTCTCGACCGCATCTTCGAAATGGGAATGATTCGCTTCCGGTCGCGACCGGGGAGAAGTAAAGCACGAGTTGGGGCATCCACAATAGGGGTCAATGAGATTTCTGCGGCGTTTTCATTGAATACTTCCCATTGGCGGCGTCCCGAGAGTAATGCCTGGTCAGAGCGGTGAACGATAAGAATCGCGGCATCACTCGGCAATTCCCGAAGAATCGCGCAGGTGGTCCCGACGGAATGCGACAACGGGTTTCCGAGGGCGATTGTGGAGAGTCCCCGTCCACGCTGGCGGAGGATTCTTAGCTCGCTCTCAGGTGCAGAGCCGCCGGGTTCGGTAGCGTGATGCCTGGTCCAAAGGTTGTGTGCGGCCATAGTTGCACACTGCGGGGATGGCTGACCAGCGTCCGGGCGCATAGCCCGATCGTGGTTTCGGTCAGGTTTCCCGCCCCTGTCGACCCCTGATCGACCTGCGAGAACAGTCAGATGAGCGGTTCGCGGCCGGGTCGGTGGCCTGCGACGTCCTTGGGCAAATAAGTAACGGTGTCGCGTTTGTGACCCGGGTGTTCCCGCGACGCACGAGACCTATTTGGATTCGGGTAGCCGGTCGCCCCGTGCGAGATCACTTCGAAAGATTTTTCCTGCCGAAGTTCCGTCATCCGGATGTAACGACGGCTGGTGTCCCCCGATCCGCCCGGTCAATGTCCGCGCGACGGAGATCACCAGCGCCGCGGCGTCCGGCCAGGTGCCCTCGCACGCCTGGTCGCAGCGGTGGGGGAAGGTCAGTGCGACGGCCGCGATCGGATGGCCGTTGTGGTCGAACGCCGCGGCCGCCACCGAGGCGAAGCCGGGCGTCACGTGGCCGTCCTCGACCGCCCAGCCGCGCGCCCGGACGTCGGCCAGCGAGCGCCGCAGCGCGGCCAGGCTCGACGGGCCACGGCCGGTGCGGGTCACGAACGCGGCGGGGCGCGGGTAGAGCGCCCGGACGTGCGCGGGCGGAAGGTGGGCCAGCAGCGCCTGACCGCTCGCCGGCAGGTGCGCCGGCAACCGCACCCCGACATCGGTCACCAGCGTCTCCGGCGCGGCGGGCCGTTCCTTCACCAGGTACAGCAACTCGTTCCCGTTCAGCACGCCCAGCTGCGCGGTGTGCCCCGCCCGGTCCGCGAGCTTGCGCAGCAGCGGCGCGGCCAACCGTTCCAGCGGATCGTGCCGCAGGTACGCCGAACCCAGCTCGAACGCGGCGATGCCCAGCCCGTACCGGCGCTCCGCCGGCAGGTGGACCACGAAACCGGCCGCTTCCAGTTCGGTCAGCAGGTGGTAGGTCGTCGAGCGGGGGAGGTCCAGCTCGCGGGCTATCGCGGCGGCGGATATCGGTCCCGGGCGCCCCGCCAGGACGCGCAGCACCGCCAGGCCCCGGCGGAGGGCGGGAACGTCGGTCATATGTCTGGGATACCAGATACAACCACTCGCCGGGGACCTCCGGCGGCCCCGGAACGGAGGTGCAATGGTCCGATGAGCACAGTGTGGTTGGACTCCGGGCCGCTCGACCGGACACAGGTCGTCGCCGTCGCGCGGGGCGGCCGCCGGGTCGAGCTGACCGACGAGGTTCGCAAGACGCTCGCGGTGGCCCGCCGCCACATCGACGCGCTGGCGGACGCCGACGAGCCGGCCTACGGCATCTCCACCGGCTTCGGCGCCCTCGCGGTCCGGCACATCCCCGCCGACCGCCGCATCGCCCTGCAGCGCTCGCTGATCCGTTCCCACGCCGCCGGCGCCGGCTCCGCCGTCGAGCCGGAGGTGGTGCGTGCCCTCATGCTGCTGCGGCTGCGCACGCTCGCCTCGGGGCACACCGGTGTCCGCCCGGCCACCGCGGAAGCGCTCGCCGCGATGCTCAACGCCGGGATCGTGCCGGTCGTCCACGAATACGGCTCGCTCGGCTGCTCCGGCGACCTCGCGCCGCTCGCGGCCGTCGCGCTCGCGCTCATGGGCGAAGGCGAGGTACTCGGCGGCCGGTCCGCCGCCGAAGCCCTCGCCGAGGCCGGTATCGCCCCGGTGACGCTCGCCGAGAAGGAAGGGTTGGCCCTCACCAACGGCACCGACGGAATGCTGGGCATGCTCGTCCTCGCTCTTGACGACCTGCACCGCCTGCTCGACACCGCCGACCTCACGGCCGCGATGAGCGTGGAGGCGCTGCTCGGCACCGACCGGGCCTTCGCCGCGGACCTGCAGGCCCTGCGCCCGCACCCGGGACAGGCTGTCTCGGCGCGCCGGATGCTCGCCGCGCTGGCCGGTTCGGAGATCGTCGCCAGCCACCGCGGGCCGGACGATACGCGCGTGCAGGACGCCTACTCGCTGCGCTGCGCCCCGCAGGTCCACGGGGCCGCCCGCGACACCGTCGCCCACGCCGAGCTCGTCGCCGACCGGGAACTCGCCGCGGCGATCGACAACCCCGTCGTCCTCGCCGACGGGCGGGTCGAGTCGAACGGCAACTTCCACGGTGCGCCGCTGGGCTACGTGCTGGACTTCCTGGCCATCCCGGTCGCCGACGTCGCGAGCATCGCCGAACGCCGCACCGACCGGATGCTCGACGTGTCCCGCTCGCACGGCCTCCCGGCGTTCCTCGCCGACGACCCCGGCGTCGACTCGGGGCACATGATCGCGCAGTACACGCAGGCGGCGATCGTCAGCGAGCTGAAGCGACTGGCCGTGCCCGCTTCGGTCGACTCGATCCCCAGCAGCGCCATGCAGGAGGACCACGTGTCGATGGGGTGGTCCGCCGCGCGGAAGCTGCGCCGCGCGGTCGACGGCCTGACCTCGGTGCTGGCGATCGAGCTGCTGACCGCGGCCCGCGCGCTGGACCTCCGGGCGCCGCTGCGGACGGCGCCGGTCACAGCCGCCGTCCGGGACCTGCTCCGGGACCGTGTCGCGGCGCCGGGACCGGACCGTCACCTCGCGCCGGAGATCGCGGCCGCCGAAGAAGTCGTCCGTTCCGGAGCTGTCCTGACCGCACTGGAGGAAGCATGAACCGCACCGTCCGCGCCGCCCGCGGAACAACGCTGACGGCGAAGAACTGGCAGACCGAAGCCGCGCTGCGGATGCTGCACAACAACCTCGACCCCGACGTCGCCGAGCGCCCGCAGGACCTGGTCGTCTACGGCGGTAGCGGGAAGGCCGCGCGCGACTGGGCCGGCTTCGACGCCATCACCCGCTGTCTCACGGGCCTCGCCGGCGACGAGACCCTGTTGGTGCAGTCCGGCAAACCGGTGGGCGTGTTCCGCACGCACGAGTGGGCGCCCCGGGTGCTGATCGCGAACTCCAACCTGGTCGGCGAGTGGGCGACCTGGCCCGAGTTCCGCCGGCTGGAGAAGCTCGGCCTGACCATGTACGGGCAGATGACCGCCGGATCGTGGATCTACATCGGCACGCAGGGCATCCTGCAGGGCACCTACGAGACGTTCGCGGCCGTGGCGGAGAAGCGGTTCGGCGGAACGCTGAAGGGAACGCTGACGGTGACGGCCGGACTGGGCGGAATGGGTGGTGCGCAACCGCTCGCGATCACCATGAACGGTGGTACCGCGCTGGTCGTCGAGTGCGATCCGGCACGCGCCAAGCGCCGTCTGGAGACCCGGTACCTCGACGAGCTGGCGTCCGATGTGGACTCCGCGGTCCGGCGAGTCACCGCGGCGAAGGGGACCGGCGAGGCGGTGTCGGTCGGGGTGATCGGCAACGCCGCCGAGGTGCTGCCGGAGCTGCTGCGGCGCGGGCTCGAGGCGGACGTCGTCACCGACCAGACCTCCGCGCACGACCCGCTTGCTTACCTGCCCATCGGCGTCGGCGTAAGCGACTGGCACGACTACGCGGCCGCGAAACCGGACGAGTTCACCGACCGCTCCCGGGAGTCGATGGCCGAGCACGCCGGCGCGATGATCGGCTTCCTGGATGCCGGTGCGGAGGTCTTCGACTATGGCAACTCGCTGCGCGGCGAGGCCAAGCTCGGCGGGTGCGCGCGGGCGTTCGACTATCCGGGTTTCGTGCCCGCCTACATCCGGCCGCTGTTCTGCGAGGGCAAGGGCCCGTTCCGCTGGGTCGCGCTCTCCGGCGACCCGGCCGACATCGCCGCGACCGACCGCGCCGTCCTCGATCTGTTCGGGGACAACGATTCCCTCGCCCGCTGGATCCGGATGGCCGGTGAACGCGTGGCCTACCAAGGGCTCCCCGCGCGCATCTGCTGGCTGGGCTACGGCGAGCGGCACCTGGCGGGGTTGCGGTTCAACGAGATGGTCGCCAGTGGCGAGCTGAGCGCACCGGTCGTGATCGGCCGCGATCACCTGGACGCGGGCAGCGTCGCCTCGCCGTACCGCGAGACCGAGGCGATGGCCGACGGGTCGGACGCCATCGCGGACTGGCCGCTGCTCAACGCGCTGGTCAACACCGCGTCGGGCGCGAGCTGGGTGTCGGTGCACCACGGCGGGGGCGTCGGCATGGGGAGGTCGATCCACGCCGGCCAGGTGTGCGTCGCGGACGGCACCCCGCTGGCCGCGCGGAAGCTCGAGCGGGTACTGACCAACGATCCGGGTATGGGCGTGATCCGGCACGTGGACGCCGGCTACGAGCGCGCCGCCGAGGTGGCCCGGGAGCGCGGCGTGCGCGTGCCGATGCGGGAGGAGGGGTGAACCTCGGAGCGCGCTCGCACATTGTCGAAAAAGTGCCGCGGCACCTTTTCGACAATGTGCGACGTCCTGCAGGCATTGTCGACATGACGATCTTGTGGGCCGAGCACGCGTGGCTGCCGGACGGTGTCGCGCCCGGGGTGCGAATCGAGGTCGCCGACGGCCGGTTCACCGCGGTCACGGCGGGCGCGGCCCGGGAGGGGACCGTGCTGTCCGGACTCGTGTTGCCCGGCTTCGCCAACGCGCATTCGCACGCTTTCCACCGGGCGCTGCGCGGACGGACGCAGCACGACCACGGCACGTTCTGGACCTGGCGCGAGCGGATGTACGAGCTCGCCGAGCGGCTCGACCCCGACTCGTACCACCGGCTCGCGCGGGGCGTCTATGCCGAAATGGTGCTCGCGGGGTACACGGCCGTCGGCGAGTTCCACTACCTGCACCACGCGCCGGGCGGGCGGCGCTACGCCGATCCGAACGCGATGGGCCACGCGCTGGCCCGGGCCGCGCAGGACGCGGGCATCCGGCTCACCCTGCTCGACACCTGTTATCTCACCGGCGGTTTCGGCCAGGAGCTGTCCGGCGTTCAACTCCGGTTCGGCGACGGGGACGTGGCCGCCTGGGCCGCGCGCGTCGAAGCCGTCCAGCCCGGCACCGCGCTGTCCGGCGCGGCGGTGCACTCCGTGCGGGCGGTCCCCGCCGGTCAGCTGCCGTTCTTCGCGGACTGGGACGGTCCGCTGCACGTCCACCTGTCGGAGCAGCGGGCCGAGAACGACGACTGCCGCACGCACCACAGGTGCACGCCCACCGAACTGCTGGACCGCGCGGGTGTGCTCGGCCCGCGCACCGTCGCGGTGCACGGCACGCACCTGAGCGCCGTGGACATCGACCTCCTGGCCCGCTCGGGGGCCGGGGTTTGCTTCTGTCCCACCACCGAACGCGACCTCGGCGACGGGATCGGCGAGGCGCGCCGGCTCGCGAACGCGGGTATCGCCCTGTGCCTGGGCAGCGACAGCCAGGCCGTGATCGACCCGTTCGACGAACTGCGGGCCCTCGAACTGCACGAACGGCTCGCCTCCGAGGAGCGCGGGCGCTTCGGCATGGCGGAGTTGGTCGCCGCGGCGACCCGCCACCCCGCGATCGGGCGAGACGCGGGGCGGATGGCTGCCGGAGCGCCCGCGGACCTGGTCGTCGTCGCGCTGGATTCGGTGCGCACGGCCGGGACCGAGCCGGCGGAAGCGCCCTTCGCCGCGTCCGCCGCCGACGTGACCGACGTCCTGATCGGCGGCCGCTGGATCGTGCGGGACCGGGTGCACCAGCTGATCGACCGCCCCGCGGCGTCGCTGGCGGACGAGGTGGAGGCGCTGTGGCGATCCTGATCACCGGCATCGGCGAGCTGACCACCAACGACGAGGCGCTCGGCACGATCACCGGCGCGGCGGTCGTGTTCGACGGTCCCACCATCGCCTGGGTCGGCCCCGCCGCCGCGGCGCCGGACGCGGACGAGCGGGTGGACGTCGGGGGCCGCGCCGCGCTGCCCGGGTGGGTCGACAGTCACACCCACCTGGTGTTCGCGGGAGACCGGACCGCCGAGTTCGAAGCCCGGATGGCTGGTCAGCCCTACTCGGCGGGCGGCATCGCGGTTACCGTGGCGGCGACCCGTGCGGCCACCGATGCGGAGCTGAGCGCGAACCTGCGCCGGCACGTGGCCGAGGCGGCGCGCCAGGGCACGACCTGCCTGGAGACCAAGACCGGTTACGGCCTGACCGTCGCCGACGAGGCCCGGTCCGCCCGGATCGCCGCCTCGGTGGCCGACGAGGTCACCTTCCTCGGCGCCCACCTCGTACCGCCCGGCGCCGACGCGGAGTCCTATGTGGACCTGGTGTGCGGTGAGATGCTGGACGCGGTGGCCGGCTCGGTGCGCTGGGCCGATGTGTTCTGCGAGACCGGCGCGTTCGACGAGGCGCAGTCGGAGCGGGTCCTGCGCGCCGCCGCGCGCCGCGGTCTGGGCCTGCGGGTGCACGGGAACCAACTGGGCGCCGGACCGGGCGTGCGGCTTGCGGTCCGGCTCGGAGCCGCCAGCGTGGACCATTGCGCCCACTTGTCCGAGCTGGACGTCGAGGCGCTCGCCGCGTCGGGCACCGTGGCGACCCTGCTTCCGGCGTGCGACCTGTCCACCCGCCAGCCGCTCGCGCCCGCCCGCCGCCTGCTCGATGTCGGGGCGACGGTGGCGTTGGCCACCAATGCGAACCCGGGCAGTTCATACACCACGTCGATGGCCTTCTGCGTGGCGACGGCCGTGCTGCAGATGGGCCTGTCCGTCGAGGAGGCCGTGCGCGCGGCCACGCTCGGCGGCGCGCGGGCGCTGCGCCGGGACGACGTCGGCGTGCTCCGGCCGGGGGCGCGGGCGGATCTGCAGGTGCTGGACGCGCCATCCCGGACACACCTCGCCTACCGGCCCGGAGTGCCGCTGACCTGGCGGGTGTGGCGGAGGGGTTCCCCTGTGGCGTAAGGAAAATCACCGGGAGGTCACGGTTCACCGCGAGTTCATCGGCCGCCGCCGGTGACCGTTCACCCGAAAGGTACCGTGGGAGGTGTGGACCTGTCGCTGATCGTCCTCGTGGTCATCGTCGCCGCTCTGGCATTCGACTTCACCAACGGTTTCCACGACACCGCCAACGCCATGGCGACTTCAATCGCGACCGGCGCCTTGCGGCCCAAGGTCGCGGTCACCATCTCCGCCGTGCTGAACCTGGTCGGCGCGTTCCTGTCGGTCGAGGTGGCGAAGACCATCTCCGGCGGGATCGTCGACGACACCAAGGTCACCCCCGTGATCGTCTTCGCCGGACTGGTCGGGGCGATCCTGTGGAACCTGGTGACCTGGCTGTTCGGCCTGCCGTCCAGTTCCTCGCACGCGTTGTTCGGCGGGCTGATCGGCGCGGTCTGGGTCGCCTCCGGGGCGGACGCGGTGCGCTTCGCGCAGGTCGTGCAGAAGGTCCTGGTCCCGGCCGTGGTCTCGCCGCTGGTGGCGGGGCTGGTCGCGATCGTCGGCACCTACCTCGTCTACCGGATCACCGCGAAGGTGCGGCAAGACGTGGTGGGCAAGTCGTTCAAACGCGCGCAGGTGTTTTCGGCGTCGCTGGTCTCGCTCGCGCACGGCACGAACGACGCGCAGAAGACGATGGGTGTCATCACGCTGACGCTGATCTCCTCCGGTGCGCTGGCCGCCGGGTCCGGCCCGCCGCTGTGGGTGGTGCTCAGCGCCGGGCTGGCGATCGCGCTCGGCACCTACGTCGGCGGCTGGCGGATCATCCACACGATGGGACGCAAGATCACCGACGTGCAGACGCCTCAGGGCTTCGCCGCCGAGACCAGCGCGGCCGCCACGATCCTCGCGTCCTCGCACCTCGGGTTCGCGCTGTCGACCACGCACGTCTGCTCGGGCGGGATCATCGGCTCCGGGGTCGGGCGCAGGCTGGCCGAGGTGCGGTGGAGCGTGGCCGGCCGGATGGCGCTGGCCTGGCTGCTGACCCTGCCCGCCGCGGCC